>JGI20225J20221_1000564_pt1 | contig 59012 bp, 39 predicted proteins | sample BioMet4_FD_20221 | JGI IMG/M metagenome (IMG submission 20221) | reverse complement strand
ATAATGAGTTTGAAAAATATTTCTATGATTTAGAAAAGGAAGAAAGCCAAGCAAACTACAAGATTGTATATTACATTCCCGAGCTTAAAAAAAGATCAGAAGCCTCGCTCCTTTTATTCGACCAATCACCTAACAAGGCCAACCATGACCAAATGGCTGGTTACCTTGCTGTTTTAAAGAAAGCGGTTTCTAAGGAGGTGCAATTGGTACCCAGCATTCCGTTTGAGCAAGTTGATCAGCTTACCCCATCGACATACACCATTGAGATTGCGTCAATGCTTGCAGAATATCTTGAAAAATTAGAACAATACTACAACAACGAATTTCAACGAATAGATAAAATAAAAGACATTAAGGTTAACTACCTTATGCAAACCAACAAAGTACTTTACAACGCCAAAAAGCAGGCCTTCCACAATGAAAGTATATCTGATTTGGCAACTAAGGCGCTGGAAAAAAACAAAGTTCTAGAATATAACGATGAGTTGGTACAGCAATACGACCCCGTTTTTAGAGATCCAGAACCAGAATCCTTTATTTCTTTCCGTTCGCATTTTTTAGCACCGAGAAAATACTTTTTCGGACAGTATTGGGATACATTTTGGTTTAATATGTCCATAGTTTGGTCGATGACGATTGTGCTCTACTTTACACTCTACTTTGAGCTGTTAAAGAAAGCCTTAACCTTACTATCCAATATTAACCTTAAAAAGTTTCGTTTTTCTAAAAAATAATTTTTTATCTTTATACAGGCTTAGAAAGATATAAAGCTTAAAACCGAAAACAAGTATGTTGAAAAAGCTTCTATATTTTGTTTCAATGACCGTAATGATGTCGGCCTGTTCGTCATGCGGGCATCAAGGTAATGTTGATTTACAACAATCGCTTGAAGTACCCGATACGGTAATTGAAGATCAAAAACAATTTGATCCAAGTGTGGTGCAAGATATGGTTCAAAACATTGCATCTCCAGTTGAAATTTCGGCTCTATTCAAAAGTTTAAAGGCTCCGTTCTCCAAAGATTACCTTGCTCCTACGAAAAACGTAGATGCCTTTAACACGAGCTTTAGAAAAGCAATTGGTCTTGGTATTTATGGTGCCGATTTAGGATACATCAATATGTATGGAAGAACTACCATGGTAGTAGATTACATAAGCGCCATAAAAACGCTTGCTGACGGTATTAAGGTAGGACAGTTTTTCGATTTCACTATTCTCAAAAGACTTGCAACCAATGATGGAAATATCGATTCACTAATCTACATTTCCACCTCCAATTTCAACAAAATTGACGCTTACCTCAAGGAAACGAACAGGAGTAGTTTAAGTTCAGTAATTATTGCAGGTGTTTGGATTGAGGGGCTTTACCTCTCTTGTCAAGTTTCATCTAATATCTCGAGCCAAAAACTGAACGAATATATTGGTGAACAAAAGATTTCCTTTCAAACGTTATATTTAGTCCTCTCTCACTACAAAAAGGATCCAAATATTCAAGGATTAGTGGAAGACCTTGGTGAACTTAAATCGGTTTACGACGAAATTACCATTACCTATGAAGTGGGTGAACCAAAGACAGAAGAAATTAATGGAGTAATCACCTTTATTCAGAACGACAAAAGTAATGTGAACATTACCGACGATCAACTCAAACGGTTAAAAGCAGCAGCTGAAAAGGTAAGAAACAAGCTAATTGGTGCTTAGTATGAAAAATAAATTCTTAATTATTTCCTTGCTAACGCTTGTTATTGGATTAGTGTCAGGCGGTATGTTGAAGGCTCAATCTGAAGATGAACTCGTTGAGATTTGTGGGATGATAGCCAAGAATGTAACCTATCTTAAGGACTTTAAGATTAAGCTTGATGCTGGTGACCCACCGCCACAGGTTAAACAATCTTTTATCCTTACCAAAAACACCAAATACAGGTTAACCGTTTGCAATTCTAAAGATTATCCTGGAAAGGTTGTGCTACAACTTTTTGACAATGCTCGTTTAATGGGAACCACCTATATGGTTGCAACAGGAAAGGATGTACCATACTTTGACTTTTTATGCCAAAAGACAGGCGTTTATCACCTCATTTTTTACTTTAAGGATGGTCAGCCAGGTCTAGCAGTCGGAACGCTCTCCTTTGTGGAAAAGATATAAGCAACATGTGTTAAGAACTAAAATAAGAGAGAGGTCCAACGGCCTCTTTTTTTATTTCTACAAAAATGCTTGAACAAAGGCCAATACTAAAAACGCAGTAAATAATAGTGACTGGAAACGGGTTGGATTTCGATCAATTGTAAAATAAAAGGTGAGTAAAAAAGAGATGGGAATTGCACAAATATATAAAATCTCTAAAGTAATTCCTGGAACTAACCAATACCCCACGCCACAAGTTAGAAATATCCAAAAAAACATAATGAAGATCTTGCGCGATCGGATCTTGAAGGAGTCGTAATATTGGATAAGTTTAATGCTACCAGCAAACACTAAAAAGGCTACAAAACCAATATAAACAAGCTGCATTTTATCTAAATTATGAGCATATGGTCCTGCTGTTTTAAAAGCATTAGTAATGGCATCAAATAAATAATAAGGCTTATTGTTAAAAAAGAGTTGATAAAATTGGTAAAATGCAAACGGAGAAACAAAACCGACAATTGCCACTGTCCATTCTCGCCAAATAAATTGCCTGAATATTGTTAAGCCAGCCAATACAGGAAAGAAAAAAACAATACCCGGTAGCCAAAAGAAACTACCTAGTCCTATTAAAAATGCTGCCTCATAATAATTTGAGAGCACATCCTTTACCCTATAGGTATTAAAAATTTTATTTAGTGAGAATAATAAAAAGAAAGAGAATAAAGCAATGGGTGAAATAATTTGAGTTGAAGAAGGAAAGCCCGCAAGTAACCCAAAAAAGAGCATTGGCATGAAGGTTCTATCCTGAATAAATATATATTTCGAATTTAGATTTAAGATGAATAGTGAAACAGTAACAAATACGCTGACTCCAAAAATCCACATTATTAAGTGACGAGTCGAAAACCATGAAAAAGACTGGTTAAAAATCAATGAATGTTCGACATATAGTCCACTCTCTTGTTGCATCGATGTAGAAAACAAACCAGACATCCAGTATACCAAAACCATTAAAAGTATAGCAGTAAACGATAACGGTAAACTTCCTCTTAAAAACTTAACCAGCATTTTCATAACGACCCCTTTTTATCTAAAAATTCATATCCAATATCGTTCCTAAAATACATGTTTTTAAATGAGATTGTGGATAAATTATGGTAAGCATTTAAAGCAGCATCATTCAAAGAATTGCCAAGTCCTGTTGCTGAAATAACCCTTCCTCCATTGGTTACAACCTCACCATTTTGGCCAAATGTTGTCCCTGCTTGAAATATAAAACCATTTATCAATTTCTTGTCTAGACCCTCTATTTTCAACCCCTTTTCATATACTTCAGGATATCCACCAGAAACAGCCATCACAGTACAAGCACAATGTGGCGAACTGCCTATCGCATTAGGCTTAAGATTTCCCATCGCAGAATCATAAAGAGCAGGAAGAATATCACCAACGATTCTAGGAAACACCACCTCGGATTCGGGGTCACCCATTCTTACGTTATACTCAATTACAAATGGCTCATTAGCCACATTGATTAATCCAAAAAATAGAAACCCGTTATAGGAAATATGCTCCCTGTTAAGTCCTAAAATGGTAGGCTGTATAATTTTACGCTCAACTTTTTCCAGAAAATTTTTATCGGCAAATGGTACAGGAGATATTGCTCCCATTCCCCCAGTATTTAAACCAACATCGCCTTCTCCAATCCTCTTATAATCCTTTGCTTCCGGAAGAACAACATAATTATTTCCATCGGTTAAAACAAAAACTGAAAGTTCTATTCCAGCAAGAAACTCCTCAATTACAACCGTTTTACTTGCCGCCCCAAACTGTCCGTTAAGCATATCCTTCAATGCCTTTTTGGTAGCGTTTAGATCGCTAAGAATTATAACACCCTTTCCGGCAGCCAATCCATCAGCTTTAAGAACATATGGAGCGGTTAAAAAATCAAGAAAGGCATAACCTTCATTGATAGTATTACCAGTAACCGTTATATATCGAGCGGTAGGAATTCCATTTTTTTTCATGAAGTGCTTAGCAAAATCTTTACTGCCCTCCAGTAAAGCACCATCGGAACAAGGTCCAACAAAGGCAACTCCAATCAATTCAGAATTATTCTTAAAGTAGTTACCCAACCCCATTACCAATGGCTCTTCAGGACCAACAATGACCATTTCTACTGCATTTTCTTTAACAAACCGACCAATAGCACCAAAATTGGTAATATCCAGGTATACATTTTCTCCAAGCCTTGCAGTTCCAGGATTTCCTGGTGCTATAAAAAGTTTGGTGAGAAGTGGACTTTCTGAGATCTTTTGAGCCATTGCATGCTCTCTTCCACCAGATCCTATCACTAAAACATTCATGGAGATTTTTTTTGTAAAGGTAAGCTGTCGCTATAAAATAAAAAAGCCCTCCAAACGGAGGGCTCAATATTCTTAGCGTTTATCTAATAATTAATTTTTTTGTAAATCTGTTAGAACCAATCGACACAATCACAAAGTAACTTCCAGACTTAAGTTGCTGCACATTGAATGGCACCTTATCTTGACCTGAAATAAAATTAATAGTTCCGGTAAAGATTATTGCCCCTGTTACAGATACAATCTTAACATTAGCTATACCAACATATTTCTGATTAATAGAGAAGTAAACTGTTGATGAGGCAGGATTTGGGTAAATAGATACGTTATCTTCTTTGTTTTCAGAAACACCGTTATCCAATGTAATATTAACCAAAACAGAGCCCATTGAGCTACAGCCACCCGTATTAGTAACCTTTATATCAATGGTATAACTTCCAACACCCCAAACGGAACCATCAACATCATAGGTCTGGTCAGTTCCAATATCACCTCCATCGTATTGCCACAAATAGGTTGTAAAACCAGAACCGGCATCAATAGTCCTTGTCTGTGTATTAAGCATATCGATTTGTGTAGTCATATCTAAAACTGGAACGGGGTTAACCGTTATTGTAACCGCTGCAGAAGTGTTGCTACATCCATGCAAGTCTGTTACCGTAACGCTGTAGTTGCCCGCACTTCCGGTGACTAGCGTTTGGCTGGTGCTGTTATCGCTCCATAGGTAGCTGGCAAAAGTGCCGGCGTCCAACGTGGCCATTGACCCTGCACAAATTGCCTGATCACCGCCCAAGTCAACGGTTGGTAGTGCATGAACAGTAACAGCCATATCAGCGATTTCAACTCCACAACCGTTAATTACAGTAGCAGTTGCTCTTACAGTGAAGTCGGAAGTAACAGCAGAAACATCACCAGTGGTGCTATTTATTGAGGCGCCTCCAGAAACGATAGAATAAACAATACCGGCACTATTTGAAGCGGTTGCTTGATAGGTTGAGACACCACCAACGCACAATTCTGAAGCACCTGAATTAAATGCAGGAACACCAACATTTGGAGTAACTGCAGTTACTATTGGTGTAGCAGTTGCGCTACATGAATTCAAATCGGTAACCATAACCTTCACCGCATCACCATCAGCAAGAGAAGAGGTTATATACTGATTGGTTGCCGTAGGTGCTCCCTGTGACATGTTGTTTAGAAAGAATTCATACATAGTGCCACCACCCGCAGTAAACGTTACAGGTGTAGCTTCACAAATGCTATTGTCGGCATCGGAAGAAGTTAGCGTTGGTATTGGCAAGCTATGGACCACCATTGTAATATCACTACTCAAGGCCGAACAACCAGCCGCACTAATAACTTTTGCATAAATCAAATCACCATTTGCAAAGGAGACGCTATTGTATGATGAGGTAACACTTGGACCTTGAACCAAAAGACCATTTTTGTAAAACACATACGTTGAACCACCCGTTGCAGTTAATACAGCATTACTACCTTGACAAACCGGGTTATCAATCGTTGATAAACTTGGAATCGGGCTTGAATTTTGAGCAGCAAGAGTAACGTTTATCGATTTTGAGCAGCTATGTGCATCGGTAAGCAGCAATGTATACGTTCCAGGAGTTAAATTACTTTGATTTTGAGCACCCTGAACAATTCCTGAGCCATCGCTGGTGGTCCAGAAGTAGCTATAAGGAGCAGTACCACCAACAACGGAAATACCAATGGTACCATTTATTGATTCTGGGCAAGTGGGATTAGTGGATGTAGGTGTGATAACAATGTCTGCTGGTTCAGACAAGGTGGAGGTGTATGTTCTCGAACAGGAGTTATTATCCTGAACAACAACAGTATAATTACCAGCAGCAAGACCAATAAAATTTTGATTTACATCAAAAGAACCTCCATTTACAGAGAAGGTGTAACTAGGAGTACCACCAGATGGAGTAATGGATATTGACCCATCATTGCTACCATGACAACCAAGATTAGTAACTGCAAATGAAGCTACAACTTGAGTAGGTTGTACTAGCGATAGGGATTCTTTTTTGTAACAACCATTACCATCCGTCACAATGACCCAATAGCTATCTTTCGCAAGATTTGAGATACTCTGAGAGGTAAGAGTGTTGGACCACATGTAAGCGTAAGCTCCAGTGCCACCTTGAACATTATTTATGGTAAGCGCTCCATCTCTGGAACCATAGCACGAAATGGGCGTTGTAACATCAATGGTGTAGGTAATGTCGTTGGGCTGAGTAATACTTGCTGAAACTGGTACGGTACAACCATTTGCATCTGTAACGACTACCGAATATGATCCAATCGGCTTGTTATTTAAATTTTGGCTAGTTGCTCCACCCGGACTCCACAAATAAGAGTAAGGTGAAGTTCCACCTGAGACCGTTAGGTTTACAACACCATCACTGCCGCCATAGCAAGTGGTGATACTACCAACAGCATTAGCAGAAAGAGAACTTGCTGGTTCGCTGATGGAGAAGTTAACAATTTTCGATTCCACTCCATCGTTAACCGTTGCAGTATAGTTACCAGCCGTCAATCCTGTTACCACGTGCACTCCTGAGAATGAAGCGGAATATACTTGTGGCGTCTGGCCCGTTACGGAAACTGTTACGTTTCCAGTGGTAGAATTTGCCCAAGCAATAGTAGCAGCTCCGTTACTTCCACCCTTGCAGAGCACATTGGTTTTTGCTTGAAGCGTGGCGTAAAAAAATCGATGGTCATCAACCCAAAAGGTGGTATCGGTAACACAAGCATGAGAGTCAGTTAGTGTGACTTTGTAATCTCCACCAACATTAAGGCCAGAGATATCTTTAGTAGTTGGGCCACTGCTCCAGCTATATGAGTAGGAAGGTGTACCTCCTGTAACATTTAGTGTAACTGAGCCATCATTACCAGCCACAATTGGCACAACGGTAGAACCACCAAACAAAACCTTTGGTGGTTGGGCAATGGTGAATACCTTATCAAGATTACAGCCATTTTTGTCGGTTAAAGTAACTGTATAGGTTCCGGCAATGAGTCCCGTTTGATTTTGAATTGTCTCATTTACAACATTGCCATTAATGGTATTCCAGTAGTAATAGTAGGGTGTAACACCACCACTTGGAGTAATATTAATTACCCCATCAGCATCACCATAACAGTTTAAGGTAGCCGTAGCAGTTCCTGAAATAGCAAGAGCAGTAGGTTGAGTTATCGTGGTAGAACTTATAGCAACTTTACCTTTAGAATCGGTAACGGAAACCGAATATGTTCCCGGCGCAAGTCCGGTAGCTATAGAATCATTAAGCGACATGGATGAACCATCCAATGTCCATGTATAGGTATATGGGTAAGTTCCAAAATATGGTGTTACTGTTAATTCACCCGTTAAAGAACCATTACAGAGAATGTTTTGCTTATGGGTAAAAGTTGCAGAGAAAGGGTTGGTATACTTGGCAACAACTACATCTTTCCCTGCAGCACTATTGGTAAGTGAAAAGGAACCAGCCGTTAATGGATTAGACAAATAATAGCCAGCAATATAGGCATTACCAGCTCCATCGTATCCAACTCCCTGTCCCCGCTCCTCCAAGGTACCCTGCATGCTTTGTGCAGAAACAGGATTACCATCGGTATCATATACATAAAAACCTATATCAAGATTTGACAACGATCCAGAACTAATTGTGGTTCCATTAAAATTTACAGTACCACAAAAATAGCCCGATAGAAATACAAGTTTATCACTTATTGCAAGACCATAACCATTGTCTAAACCGGCATCACCATTCAATGCCTTCCATAGCAATCGGCCTTCGGGGCTGTACTTTGCCAATAAAATATCGGGTGTGTTCGAATTTGTAGCATAGGTAGATGACTGCATAGTGGCAGTGCTATCTAATGTACCGGTTGCCTGAGCATAACCAGTCATATAGACACAATTATCGGAGCCAACTTTAACGGTGTTCAATTGATCATCGCTGGTTCCACCACCCTGCCTAACCCAACTAACCGCTCCAGTGGAAGAATTTAACTTAAATAAAATTAAGTCACCAAGTCCTTTTGACGTATAGGTAGATCCAACGGTTACGTTGCCATAAAAACCGCCACCAACATAAAGGTTGTTGTCCAAATCAACAGCAATGGATCGAAATACAGTTAAAGAATTCGTTGTTTGAAACTGCTTTGCCCAGTAGAATGAGCCAGATGTATCATACTTTGCCACCCACTGGTCCTGCCCTGAAGCTGAAACATTATATGCAACCGTCCCTCCCGGTTGGCCGGAGCCACCAAACGTTATAGGAGAAGACTTAAACATCCCTGTCAGGTAGAGGTAACCATTGCTTGAATGTGTTATGGCCAATGCTCGATCACCCTGAGTTCCAGTAGCCAAATCTTTTGCCCAAACAATGGAGCCATCTGGTTTATACTTTGCAAGAAAGATATCTTGATTTCCTGTGCTCGTAATATTTTTGCTGCCAAAAGAGGCTGTTAAGCTAAATCCTCCACAAATGTAGACGTTGTTATCGTTATCAACCGTAACGCCAAAAGGGTCTTCATTACCTGTACTCCCAGCCTTATTTATCCACAACAGCGTTCCGTCGGAAGCGTACTTAGTAAGGTAAATATCTCGACCTCCAATAGAAGTAACAGTTTGGCTTGCAATTGTAAAATCGCTATTATAAATTCCTAAAACCAAAAGATTGCCAGATTTATCCAGACTGAAATCTCGCACCTCCAAATCGGCGCTTCCACTCAGTTGTTTTGCCCACTGCCAAGTCTGTGCATGAGCGGCAAAAGAAAAACTGAAAAAAAACAACACAATCAGTTTACAGAGAACTCTCATATAGTTATTTTTTAATATTTTTATCAACAAAAAATAGAAACACTAATATTAAACGTAATTTCTAAGCGAAAGTAATTAATTTTCATCTAACAAAAGTTTAAGCTTATCAAAAAATGAACAACCCAATAATACATATAGGATTTCCAAAAACAGGGACAACTTGGTTTCAGATATCTTTTTTTCCAAAAATCAAAGATATAACTCTTGTTGAAAAAGAACTAATAAATAGAATTATTATAAAACCAAATGCCTTCAACTTTAACAAGACTGAAACTTTAAATACCCTTCAAACATTATCCTCCAGTAAAAAATTGGTAATAAGTTCAGAGCGACTTGTTGGTACATTTAACAGAGGTTGGCTAAATGGATTTCAGCCCAAAGAGTTGGCCAACCGATTGAATGCATTATTCCCAGATGCTACAATCATCGTTTTTATCAGGAAACAAGATGATGCAATTTCATCAGCCTACCAGCAATACATAAAGAATGGAGGAACATATAGCACAAACAAATACCTTAATTCCTCCAGCTTCTTCCTTTTCAATCTCGACCACCTGCACTACTACCAAATCATAAAATACTACTGTGAATTATTTGGTCGTGACCACGTAAAAATATATCTCTTTGAAGACTTCAAGAAAGACCCTATGGCATTTGTACAGAAATTTGCAACAGAGCATCAACTTGATTGCGATTGGGATAGAATTGCATTCAATCCAGTAAATGAAAGCCCACCCAAAACAGCAATTCCCTTAATGAAATTCATCAATAGATTTTACTATAGAGGCTACCCTTTCAAACAATATATCTTTCCAATTCCGGGCACAAGAAAAATTGCATCATGGCTGAGTAAATCGAACATTTTAGGTCGTAAAGCAAGCAATGAGCAAATGTTGGGCAGGCACAATTTGGATTATATTACTGATTACTTTCGAGAATCGAACAACAGTCTAATGAATAATTTAGGCGTTAAGGGCCTTAAAGAAAACAACTACCCGCTTTAGTATGCAAAATCTTCCACCAATAATTCACATTGGCTATCCCAAAACGGGTACAACTTGGTTCCAACAAAAGTTTTACCCCACCATTGAAAATGTTCGCTTCATCTCAAGAGAAGAGTTGATTGAAAACCTAATCAACATTGATGTATTTTCTTTTAATCCGTCAACAGCAAGGGGTATATTCGAGCAGTTGTCTGATGGTAAAGTAATGATAATCTGTGAAGAACTTTTAGTGGGTGGATTAGATATCGGCTTCGGGATTGGTGAGTTTATAAAGGAGGTTGCCAACAGAATTAAAAAAACATTCCCAGAAGGGGAAATAGTTATTTTTATTAGAAATCAAGAACAGATGATTCTTTCTGCGTATAGCCAGTATATCAAAGCAGGTGGCACTTTTTCTCTTAGTTCCTATGTAAATTCACAAACAAGATTTAAGGCATTTTTTAAAAATCATCATCTCTTCAACTTGAAGTTCTTTGAATACGACAGAATCATTGAATTATATGTATCTCTCTTCGGTCGTGACAAGGTGCATATATTTCTTTATGAAGATTTTGCAATTAATCCAGAACAATTCATTGACAATTATTGCTCAGAGATGGGTATTGAAAAGAACAGTATATCAAACATGTCAATGGTTATGAACCCTAGACTTTCAAACATCTCGATGTTTATATTTAGGCTTTTAAATCATTTTACACGAAAAAACACCGTGTATAAAAAATATTATTTCAATCTAAACAAATTATATTTCTATACCCTATCCCTAATTCGTTTTATAGACCAAATAAAAATTACGAAAAGGAAGAAACAGCAAAAACTTCCGCCACCGCTTAAGAATCGAATTCAAGATTACTATAAGGCTTCAAATAATCGTTTAACTAGATACATTAGCATTAATCGACTCAAACAGTTTAAGTATCCGCTTTAAACATGTTTTCAAAAGCGTTATCATCCGATATCATTTTTTCAAAAAAAAGTTCAGACTTAGTGGTGTTATTAGCAATTAGTTTTTTGTCGATGCGTAAAATTCGTTGCAATCTAAATTTATTTTTTAGAGAAAAAGTGCCGTTAAGTCGCACAAATAGCCAAGTTAAAATCTTCCAATTTGATATAACAATAGGAATACTCATCCGATCATACATGGAAAGAGGCCTTCTAAATCCTGCAGCATGATGATAAATCACGCCCTCGTAAACCGAACACAAAATTGGATGATCAATAAATCCGCCTGTCCTTAAAAGTTTTCGCCAAGAAACACTTCCTTCGTTGAGAAGTTTCAACAAATTACCGCCAACGTCCGTCCGGTAAAGGCCCGGTATATATTCCCATTGAAAACCCATTTTCCAATCCCCTTCAATCTTTCGCCAAAACCCAACAGTCGTAATGCAAAACGAAGGGTGAGGTTGAATATCACCAGCATTTTCTATACGTTGAATGGCAGCTAACGGAGAGGTAGATAACCACTCCTCAAACTTTATATCAGTATTAGCTATTGGAAAAGCATCACCGTCAATAAATATTAGGGTATCTTCATCGGAAACTGCCTCATGACATACAATATCCGCCAAAACATTTAACTTCACTGCATGGCTTTGGATTGGCTCGGTTGAAGCAAAATAGAACTTATCCCGATGGTTCGCTGCACTTCCACTCAAAAATGCGTAAATTCGAAAAGGCTTCCTGACATACCGATTTAGGTATTTTAGCTGGATGTCAATCCATTTATCTGATTCCCAATGAACGGTAGCAATATGAATCATGTAAAAGAGATATCTGCGATTAAAATTCTTCTGGTGGCCTACATCAACAGATCCGGTTCAACTTTACTGATGAACGAACTTAGCAAAGTTAAGAATATTACCTGTCTTCCGGAATCAGAGTTGCTCGCCAAAAAATTGCTCCGAAATCCAACCAAAAAGATTAAGCGCACATCAAAAGTCGTAATAGAACTAGACAAGGCATTACATAATAATAACAAGTTAAAGTTATTTAAAGGAATAGGAAGCTTTGGAGAACTAATTGTTATTGAAGAAAACTCCATTTCACAACAAGAATTGTTTCGACGCTTCATTATAAAAGCAGCAATCGCAGAAAATCCCGATACGGAGATCGTCGTTTTCAAAAATACCCACATTTCATACTACATTAAGAATATTCAAGAGTGTTTTATTCAAGATGCCAACATCTATCTACTTATACTCCTTAGAGATCCTCGCGCAATATTTCTGTCCCAACTAAAAGCGGTAGGATCATGGAAAATACCAATGGCAAGCGATGCAGCAGCAGTTATTTTCGAATGGAGAAGGCTTTCCAATGTCTATAATTATTTTCAAAGAAAGAAACAATCGTGGGTTAGTAGTCTAAAATATGAAAAACTAGTTACTGATACTGTTTCCCAAACAAATAATCTCTTTGTTTGGCTTAATATAAATATAGAAGTAAACGGTAAAGACAACAATGGAACATATCAAAATAAAATTCCAAAGGAGTTACAACACCTACATCAAAACATAAAACTTGAGATACAAACAAAATCGTGCAACCTGTGGCAATTTGAACTTGATAATGAGTACCAGCAAAGAATCGCATATATGCTGAGGAAACCAATGATTCGGCTCGACTACAACACCCATTTAGAGAAAAGAACTCTCCATTGGTGGCAGACAGGAGCAGTTACCGTTTCAATAAAAATTGCAATATTGTACCTAAAGATGAAATTATTCGGTCCGGAGATACCTCAATCTAATGGTGAATAACATTCTAATAATTACCTCACAAACCTATCCTTCGGCAGCAGGAGACGGTAGAAGTGCATTCTTTCTTGCACAAGAACTTTACAAGCAGGGAGAGAAATGTGACATTCTTACCCTTGAAACAGACGAAGAGCAGATAATAAACCATGATTACAGTATACTTAATCCTTCAATTATNAAGATAGCTTACCACGACAAAACACTTACAGGAAAAATAACCACCCGTATCCACTTGTTTTTCTTTCTGATTGTACATTTAAAACGATATAACACTTGGTTGATTTATGGCAAAACATTAGGGAATAGAATTGCCCTAATTCTTGGAAAAATAACAAGAAAAAAAACAATTTTCCGCCCTACACTTTGGGAATACGATGATCTTCAGACGTTAACAAAAGGGTCACTTTTTAACAAATATACCTACCGTCTCTCCACTGGCTTTTGGTCTCTTAATCCATCTATTACAGAAACAATTCTAAAAATTGGAATAGAGCAAAATAGAATTTTTGAATCTCCACAAGGGGTTAGTGCAGTTTTTTCGCCTCCACAGCCAGGCGAAAAGGAAAAACTACGCAAGAAACTAAACATCCCCAACGACAAAACAATAATAACAATGGTAGGCCATGCTATAAAAAGAAAAGGCTTTCCTGCTGTATTCAACTTATTCGAAGATATAGACAACTTCTATCTTATTGTTGTTGGAACCAACAATCCGTCTCCTAATGAGAGGCTGTTTCCGTATTATGAAGAGATGCAGACAATTACAAATATAGGCCAGCGATTAATAGGTCCGAATATTCAATTCACTGGCAAGATTGAAAACGTTTCAGAATACCTGAAGGCATCAGATATTTTCTTGCATGCTTCAACCAGAGAAGGGTTCCCTCCAAATTCCCTCAATGAAGCAATGTCCGTAGGATTGCCTTGCCTAGTAAAAAAGATTGTGGGAATACCACAGCGAGATTACTCAAATGTAATAATGGTATACAATAACGAGAAGGACTTTAAAGCCAACATAAACTTACTAATACGAAACAACCAACAAAGGAATGAGCTGAGTTTAAACGCTGCTGATTTTTCAAGAAGACACCTTGACCTTAAAATCATCGCCAACAACCTTGTTGCATTTATCAACAGCATCTAGCCGAAAGCAACAAAACCAATTATATCGTGCAATCAACAAATAGTTTCCGAATTAGACTAAAACAAGTCCTATTAATTTGCGAAACTCTTGCTGATCCATTTAATGCTGTGGCCGTACGTAATTTTTCATCACTGATTAGCAGGTAAAGTTTTTCAGCAATTTCTTTTACTGACGGAGGATTAGATAAGAAAAGAAGGTCTTTTCCATCCTCAAAATAGCAGCCAATATTTTCCTTGCCCGTGCAAATTACTGGCACTCCAGCAAGCATCGCCTCCAGAATAACCAATGGAAAATACTCACTTTCCGATGGCAGCACAAAGATATCAGCATTATAATAAAGAGAGTTGCGCTGCTCCCTTTCGATACCACCAATATAGGTTACACGCCCTTCCATGTTCAACGACTTGGCTAAATCATAAATTTTCTGTGGAATCGAAGAGTCAGGAGAATAGCCGGCTATAGTTAGTTTCAAATCTGGAAACTTATTAGCAACCAAAGCAAAAGCTTCTATCAACTTAAAAAAACCCTTATGAGGATAGAGGTTTGATAAGAAAAGAATATTGATTGCCTTCTCCCTGATTGGTCTTTGAATGGGCTCAAAGTCAACTGTATTGGGAAATGAAAACAAATTTTCCGGATTCAGTCCCAACGGAATCAACTCTCGCTCAACAAGCTGTGGCGATAGATGAACAACCTTACACCCTCTAAAAAGATTTTTATAAACAAACCTGTTTAACCTAGTTGGTTTTACGCGATGAAGGCCTGGTCGGTGCAAATGAGCTACTGGAGCTGCACCAAAAATTCGAATAAGAATAAGATACAGACCATCCCTAAAAAGAATTGGTCCAAAAGGAACCATCGAGAAGTAAACAATTCTTGGTCGATAAGTAATGAGGTCAAACAGTAGTTGAAAGAAAATTCCAAATGCCTTAAAGACCTTGATTATAGAGAAATGTTGCAGCTGCGAAAGTTTGGTAGAAAAATTTAGCGGAATAACTCGCTTTTCAAACCCTTCGTTTACCACCTCGCTGTCGAATACCATCCTGTTCATTTCACTTGCCCCATGAACAGGCGGTGGAAGTTGAACAAGGTAAAGAATACGAGGCTTAACCATTTGCTAAAGCCTGATTGATTTCATTTTAAATCCGCGCTCTTTTAGGCCTTCCAGCACTCGCGGTAATGCATAGCGCAAATTTTTCTCCGCCTTTTTCGAATCATGAAAAACAATAATAGAGCCAGGACGAACCACCTTAAGAACATTCTTTACGCACCCCTTACCAGATAATGTCCAACTGTAGTCACGACTCAGCACATCCCAGAGAATAAACCGATACCGTTCCTTAAGAACATGAACTTGCGAAGGTTTTATACGTCCATATGGAGGACGATAAAGATTAGTAGAGATAAGTGATTCTGCCAAATCCACGTCATGCACATATTCAGCCGAATCGGTTCCCCACCCCTTAATATGGCTGTAGCTGTGATTGCCAACTGCATGTCCTCTTGCAAGAAGTTGCTCAAACACCTCAGGATGCATCTCCACATTTTTGCCTAGGCAAAAGAAGGTAGCTTTGGCATCATACTTATCCAACTCATCCAGAACCCAGGGGGTAATTTCCGGAATTGGGCCATCGTCAAAAGTTAGAAACACCGAGTCGATCTCCTCTGGGAAACTCCATATAAACTCAGGAAATATTCGCTTAATCCATCCCGGTGGTCGAAAATACGCCATGACTTCAATTAATTTTCACTACAACAATTATTTGATTGTTCTCTTTTCCGAATAATCACTTTGCAAAGAAACTGCTTTTTTTAAAACCTGCGTTGCTCTCTGCAAATCATACTGAACATATGGCTTCATTGCAGGGTTAATCGTGTTATAGTAGTTGATTTCTTTCTTCTTTCTGGCAATCAAACTATCAATAAGACAATTACCAGAATTTAACCTACCTGCATTGAGGTAACTTGAAGCAAATTCAATTGCAACATCACCCCACTCCAAACTCCAATCGCCAAAATAACTTTTACAACTATCCAAGACAGAGGCTGCCTTTTTAAATTGGCCATAAGCAATAAGGCTATCGGCTAATTGATCATATACACCATAGTAGTAATGGATGTATTTACGACAGGTTTCGTCCATGTATCCCCCAACACCACGTCTAAAACTAGACATCTCAACCAGATTGCTAAAAGCCTTATTAGAATTATTTTTTTCAAGATGGCTACAATCGACCCGATTTAGACGAACCACAAGACCCTCGTTAACGGCCAATTCAGAAAGGTTTAGAGTTGAAGACAACGGCACCGATGCCGTAAAGTAAATTGGTCTATCGTGTCCGTTAGCCGCAATAATATCGAGCAAGGCTAAATCCCAACTTCGAAGAGAATTTTGTTTTAAGTTGGCCACAATACAACCATTTCTATTTCCATCAACGGTGTCGTAAAGAGGAAGTAAAAAAGATTTTGACTGCAACACAGTAGGCATAGAGGATTTACTCTCTCCCACCTGGTTAAAGATTAAATCCCATACGAATGAGGCTATCAAGCGGTATCGGTGTTTCGGTACCAGACAGCACAGGAATTAGTTTCGTTAAGTTTGTCTGATAAAAATTGTCACACCCAATTAGTTTAATAGGAGCTGAAATATTCACTGCACGCTGAATTTGTTCAACCGCCCATCCTGTTTTCAGATAATTTAGGTTAATAACACGAATATCGGTTCTATAACCCTCCGCTTCCTGCAAATACCACAATGGAAATGTATCGTTATCTCCATAAGTAAATAGAATAGCGTTTGGCTCACAGCCAGAAAGATAATCGTAGGCTAACTGCCTTGCAAAATAACGATGTTCCCTACTATGGTCATCAAAATTCTGACCTAACATCCATCCCGGAATTGCAAGAAAAAGGATCGACAACATCACCACCGCTACGCCTTTTGAACGAAAAAGATTACTCATTACCGATACAAAAAAGCCAACGCCAATCCCAATCCAGATAGACCATACATAAAAAGAGCCCACGTAAGCATAATCTCTCTCGCGCGCTTGAAATGGGGTTTGATTAAGAAACAGTGCAATGGCAATGCCCGTGAAAAAAAACAAGAGCAATGTTGGCCAAAAGTTTTTTCCTCCATTAATAGACTGAACAACCAAACCTAAAACCCCAAATAACAGCGGGAATAAATAGTAGATGTTACGGCCCTTGTTATTTGAAAAATTTAACGGCATCGATTCAATATTCCCCTCTCTAATAGTGTCAATTGCATTAATGCCAGTAATCCAGCCGCCATGCATTAAATCACCATGACCTTGCATATCGTTCTGCCGTCCAACAAAATTCCACAGAAAATATCGAGCATACATAAATCCCATTTGGTAGTTCACCAGAAATTTAAGATTATAAAAATAATTTGGTGGCACGGACCTTCCTCTTGAATCCACAAGTTCACTGGAAGGAATCGAAGCCCAACTCTTGTAGGCATCTTGATAGCTGGACGACGTACCATACATTCGTGGCAAAAGCGTACAATAACGAGAATTGTAAATCACTTTTCCAGAAGAGTAAGCAACAGAATATCGACCATTTTTAAAAATATAATGTTTATTCCCTATGCCTATTTTTTCAATGGGAGCATTAAAATTGGGCCCATAAAATAGTGGGGAATCACCATATTGATCACGGTCAACATAATTCCAGAAAGCAATTATATTATTGGGGTTACCAGTATTTAAAGGAACATTTGCAGACGATCGAATTGGTATAATTGCATATACAGACAGACCAACTATATAAAGCAAAGTTGAAGTCCATATTGCTTCGAAAAAAGGCTTCTCCAATAGTTTTGCTCGGTAAATACCAAAGGCCAAACTACCAAATACAAATAGGTAACAAAAAAAAACTCCGCTCCACTTATATAATCCCATGCCATTTACAAAGAGAAGTTCCATCATCCACCCAAGTTGAAGCAAAAGGTAAGGAATGAAGGTAAATGCAAACAGAAAAATCACACCACCCAGTAAAGAACCTTTAACCACACTAATAAAGTTGAGCCGATGACCAACAAGCCATGCAACAAGAACAACCGAAGGGATAACAAGCAGATTAAGTTGATGAACACCTACACTCAGACCGAGCAAAAGAGCGATCAAGTAAATCAAGCGTCCTCGACTATCTGCTGTTCGAATTTCAGAAAGGAGCAAAGTCAGATAAAAGATAAGTGCAGTAAAGAAAATTGAAAGTGCATAAACCTCTCCCTCTACCGCCGAAAACCAAAACGAATCGGTAACGGCAAAGCAAAATGCCCCAATAAGACTTGCACCATGAACAATAATGTTAGACGTAGACTTATAAAGTCTTAAGACCAAATGCTGCAACAGCTTAACAAGCGTAAGATAAAGCAACATTACAGTCAACGCTGAGGCCACAGCAGAGAGAACATTTACAGCTAAAGCTGCATTATTTTCTCCAAAGACAATCACAAATAGACGGCCAAGCAAAGCATGTAACGGCGCACCAGGAGGATGACTAACCTCCAACTTTGCGGCGCAGCCAATAAATTCCCCACAATCCCAAAAGCTCACCGATGGTTCGAGTGTAATGAGATATAATAAAAGTGAAACGCCAAATACGCAACTTGAAACGACTACCTGTATACGTTTTCTAAACATATGACCGTCCGTATGGAAAAGTTTCAATAGCGTGTAAAGGTAAAACAATTGGTTGTATATTGTCAGCAAATTAAAGCCCACATGAACCTTCGTTGCTGTCGCCTACTTATTTCATCTATAGGACTAATAGCTGTACTTACAAATTCCGCAGTAATTAGTGCACAAGAAACAAAACCAACAAGCCAACCTGATTCTGGGAGAGTTTTTTTCGAAATTCGTGCACTTGGATTTTTTCAAAATTACGAATACTTCAACCCAATAAAACAAGGTGAAACCCTCCCTGGTATTTGGTTACAACCCACCATCAGCTATAGACCTTTCGACGGATTTAATTTCAGAGCAGGTATACATATATTAAACTACTCAGGTAAAAGTACATTAGCAAAAGTTCAGCCGTTACTGTCCATGGAAACTGATCTCTACCAAAATTTAAAACTAATTCTAGGCAGTTTTTATATGCAAGACCATCATCGGCTAGAAATTCCTCTCTACAGGGATGATTTCTACTACAAAAAACCGGTGGAAAATGGAGTCGAACTAAGGTTAAACAGCAAAAAAGTCTGGATCAACGTTTGGATTTCGTGGGAATCGTTTATTCTTCCCCATGATCCCTTCCAGGAAAGATTGTTTGCAGGACAGTCAGTTCAAGCTAAACTGTTCTCATCCAAAAATTTTCAAATCACCTTACCATTTCAACAAACATTTGCCCACAGGGGTGGTCAAAATATTGCCATTGACACTACCATAATGACACTCTACAACGTTGCATCAGGACTAACCTTTAATTACAAAAGAATTGGATTAACCGCAATGTATATGGGCTATAAAGACCTTTCGCCAGAAAAACAGCAAGCCTACAAACAGGGAAGCGCAGTGTGGGTAAATTTCTTTTATAATTCTAAAATATTACAATTATCTGGTGGGTATTGGAATGCACATCAATTTATGTCGCCAAAAGGAGAAGAACTTCTCATGTCCGCTCTTACCGAATCAAATTCGATGCGATATCCAAATCTTGAAGTTTGCTTTGGCAATGTAAAAATATCTAAAGAACTTAAAAATGTTGGATCATTAGTTTTCACCGCTGGACTATTTCAAAATCTAAGACTCAGCAAGCCTGACTATTTTTATGGCATCAGTATACATGTCAATCAAGAGTTTTTCCTTGGAAAAGTTAAAGCATCACAGTTAGTAACAAAATAGCGCCAAGGAATCGACTTCCAATAATCGCCAGCATAATCTACACCAATTCTTGGCCCCTCCTCAAAGGGCAACCTCTTACCACGTTCAAACCACAACCGCGAGGAGCAAGTAAGATCCTCCCCATAATAATCACCACCAATACCAAGCATCTTGGTAAGCCTACCTGGACCACTACAGTCGTGCAAACTACGAATTAAAATTGCCTGAGGATTACCCACCTCACCAGTAACAATATTTAAAAGCCAATGCATACCATAAACCAAATAAACATAGACTAGGCCACCTTCTTGAAACATAACCGACGTGCGTGGTGTTTTGCCTTTGCTGGCATGGCAGGCCAAGTCCTCAACACCTCTATAAAGTTCAAGTTCTGTAACAATATGACGGCTCTCAATTCCATCCAAACTTTTATGCACGAGAATGGATCCTATTAAATCAGGTCCAACTTGGAGCACATCCCTGTTATAAAAGTCACGACTTAATTTTGTCATCATTGGGTAATTCTGCAAGATGGGTATTTCTGGCGAGTATGAGAATCGCATAGAAAAAAGCTACGAACGACACCCCAACATGAACCTCAAGGGTGTCTTCGTCGAGCATTGAAACTAGAGCTATGAGCATAAAAGCATTAGCCAACAAATTATTACCCGATTTAGTTAGAAAAAAAGGATAAAATAAAGCAACTAAAAATAACAAACCACCTAAAATACCATCACTTACAAACATGGTAAGATATTGGTTATGCGCTCTAAGTCGAAATTCCGGCTTTAATTCGGGAAGATGAGTAGCATAGTAATCAGCATACGCTTGCTTAATATCACCGGTTCCAACGCCAGTTAACCAATGGCTTGAAAATATTTCAGCAGCGGCCTTCCAAAAAATAAACCGTTGTGCAAAACTAAATCCTCCTACATTATTATCCTTCTTATAGGAATCAAGTTCCCAAATCGTTCGATATATTTTCCACTTAAGGCTATAATGATTCATCTCCATCACATTGGCAACACCATTATTTATGGCCATAATCTCTTTCTTACTAAGCGACCAAACCCCAACAGAATCTTTTCGAAGGCCCTTCGATGTCAGGAACCTTTTTAATACTAGATTTACCGGATAACCAGTTGACACAAGACTGTCATATCCAATGCTACTTCGTCGCGACCATTCTTTACGAAGTTCCGGTTCACATATATATACATTAACAAAGTGTCCATTCTCAACAGCAGTTGATTCTAATAAGTTGGTATACAATCGACCATTTAAAGTTTTGCTGGAAGATAAATCATCGGGCAACGACTCCACCGAATAATAAAAAGAGATAGTATTGGTAATATAAGAAGCAAAAAGGAATATGGCTGCCACAAAAAAAGTAATAGCCCAAAAGCGATAAACTACATTCCTTATTTTTACAATTTGCCATACTAAAAACCACACCGTAAGCAACGCAAGTATCACAACGCCTGTTAATGATTGCAAAATTAATATGAATACATAAAGCCACACTATCAACAAAAGTGCTCCACCCTTTGCCCAACGTGGAAGTTCATGAGAAAAGCAACGAAACAGATAGACCGAAACAGACAATGCCAAATTTACGAGTAAGGAAAACCGAATATGTGATATAAACAAGGAGATATCCCTACTCGAATGAATTGGCCTTGGTATTATTTGAAAAACCACCAACATGCTAACAAACGATCCTACTAGAACTCCAGCAATTAATCCAAAAAGAACTATCACCAATTCCTTACGGGTAAACGGAATGGTAGAGCTGTAAACTAATGGTAAAAAGAGAATAGGTAACTTGATACGGAGATCATGAATTGCCCAACCAAAATCAGAAGTAAAGGCAAGTCCTGCAACACTTAAAAAGTATATGACCAAAAACCATAGAAGTGCCTTGTTGTCTTTTATCGTCGTTAACTTATCATTAAAACCACCCTCTAAAATCCAATTAACTATAATGGAAATAATTCCCACACTTAAAGCAAATTCACTTATCGGAAGCGAAAAAGCAATAGCGGTAGAAAAAAATACCAGAAAAAAACGGTGAATATATTTGGGAAACATGAGCCTAGTATAATTGAGTTTTCAAGAGGTTCCAAAACTAAACAATAGTAACGATTACACAAGCAGTATTAGTGTAATGGCCTATGAAATAAATTGTTGATAAGTTGGTTAAATTGTTAAAATAATTGTATTTTTGCATCCCGCAAATTGTGCGGAATTGGATCATTTAAGTATCAGGTATTAACTAAAAACAACAGAGTAAAGTGGACACTTTAAGCTACAAGACTGTGTCGGTAAACAGCGCCACTGCTAAAAAAGAGTGGGTTGTAATAGATGCCACAGACGAAGTTCTTGGTCGTCTTGCTTCCAAAGTTGCGAAACTCCTCAGAGGCAAGTACAAACCGAGTTTTACTCCGCAAACCGATTGCGGGGATAATGTAATTATCATTAACGCTGAAAAGGTGCGGCTTACAGGAAAAAAGCTCACCGACAAGGTGTACGTTCGCCACACGGGCTACCCAGGTGGTCAACGGTTTACTACCCCCAAGGATTTGCTTAGCAAGAAACCAAATGCCGTTATAGAAATGGCAGTAAGAGGTATGCTTCCTAAGACAAGACTTGGCAGAGAACTCTTTAGAAATCTATTTGTGTATGCTGGTGGAGAACATCCTCATCAAGCTCAGCAGCCAAAGGAAATCCAAATTAACAATCTTAAATAAAGAGCATGGACGTTATCAACACTACCGGAAGGAGAAAAGCAGCGATTGCTCGTGTTTACCTTGCAGATGGTAAGGGTGAAATTACTGTAAATGATAAACCGATGGATGTTTACTTTCCATCAAAAGTATTACAGTATATTGTTAAACAGCCTTTACTGCTTACCAGCAATGAAAGCAAATACGACATCAAGGTAAACCTTGTAGGCGGAGGAGTTAAGGGACAAGCAGAAGCGCTTCGTCTTGGTATCTCTAGAGCCTTGGTTGAAATTAACGCAGAATTTCGTCCCGTTCTCAAGCAGCACGGTCTTATGACTCGTGACCCTCGCGAAGTAGAACGTAAGAAACCTGGACAACCAAAGGCAAGAAAGAGATTCCAGTTCTCTAAACGTTAATATCTTTTCTTTTTATCCTTTCAAGCAGAGCAAAACTTTCAGGACTGCTTTAGAAGCACTACCGGAAGGTTGCAAATGGGAATAAAATCATTGGGACCAAGACTGCTTGCTACCTGGTGATTGAACTTAAAAAAAATAAAAAATGCCACGTACAAATTTCCAAGAATTACTCGATGCCGGCGTTCACTTCGGCCACTTAAAAAGGAAATGGAATCCCAAAATGGCTCCGTATATTTTCATGGAGCGCAATGGTATTCACATTATCGATTTACACAAAACTGCCGTTAAAATTGACGATGCAGCCAATGCTCTTAAGCAAATAGCAAAATCAGGTCGAAAGATTTTGTTTGTTGCGACCAAAAAACAGGCTAAAGAAATTGTATCCGAGAAGATTAAACAGGTAAACATGCCTTACGTTACCGAGCGCTGGCCCGGTGGTATGCTTACAAACTTTCCCACCATCCGTAAGGCTGTTAAAAAAATGGCCAATATTGACAAACTTTTTAGCGATGGTACCTTCAACAACCTCTCCAAAAGAGAGAGACTTCAGGTTGCTCGTCAGCGTGCTAAATTAGAAAAGAACTTAGGTTCGATTTCTGACTTAACCCGCCTTCCTGCAGCGCTTTTCATAGTTGACGTACAGAAAGAATACATTGCTGTTAGGGAAGCTAAAAGGCTCAATATCCCAGTATTTGCAATGGTTGATACCTGCTGTGATCCAACTCAGATCGACTATGTGATTCCTGCTAATGATGATGCATCTAAGTCTATTTCTCTTATTATAGGTCTTGTTGCACAGGCCATTCAAGAAGGTCTCGACGAAAGAAAAGTTGAAAAAGACAAGGAAAAAGACGATCAGCCAAAGGAGAAAAAGGCTGAAGGTGTAAAAACCAGAGCTCGTAAAAATGCTCCTAAAACTGAGGAGATAGAAGAAACCGAACACGTTGCTGAAGAGGAAGAAAATTCGGTTGACGAGGAAAAAGAAGAAAAATAATCTAAATTAAAACGAAATAACATGGCTCATATAAGTGCCGCCGATGTTGCAAAATTAAGAAAAATGACCGGTGCCGGAATGATGGACTGCAAGAAGGCGCTGGAAGAAGCAAACGGCGATTATGAAAGAGCGCAGGAAATAATTCGTGAAAAGGGCAAGCTCATTGCCAGCAAACGTGCCGACAGAGAAGCAACCGAAGGGGTTGTATTCGCCAAGGTATCTGCTGATCACAAAAAGGGTGTTGTTATCTGCCTGGCTTGCGAAACCGATTTCGTTGCTAAAAACGCCGATTTTATTGCGTTAGCAAACCAAATTATTGACGTTGCTCTTACCAACTGTCCAGCCGACCTTAATGGCCTTTTAACCCTTAATCTCGGTGGGAAAAATGTAGGAGATTTAGTAACAGAAAAATCTGGTATTACCGGCGAGAAATTCACTCTCGCCTACTACGAAAAGGTGGAGGCTGCATTCTGCGTTCCCTATATCCACATGAACAACAAGTTGGCCACCTTGGTAGCCTTCTCGAAAGTTATACCTATTGAGGTTGGAAAGGATGTAGCCATGCAGGTAGCAGCAATGAATCCTGTGTCTATCGACAAGAATAGTTGCCCCGCAGAAGTAGTTGAAAAAGAACTACACATTGCTCGTGAGCAAATTCGTCTAGAAGGTAAACCAGAGAACATGATTGAGAAAATTGCTCAAGGAAAACTTGGTAAGTTCTTCAAGGAAAGTACTCTTTTGTCTCAAGATTTCATCAAGGACAATAAAATGTCTGTTGAGACATATCTAAAGGGTATCGACCCAGAAGTTAAGGTTTCTGGATTCAAAAGATTCTCTCTCAACGACTAACCTATTTCGCTTAAATATAAAGAGGGCTTATTGCCCTCTTTTTTTACGCACTATAAAACAATTTTTTCAATATCTTTAAGCAAAAATGTTGAAATACAAGCGGGTATTACTCAAGTTGAGTGGCGAATCGCTGCAAGGTGATCAGGGCTATGGCATTAGTACTGATATGCTAAATACTTACTCTAAAGAAATTGCAGCAGCAGTAAGCCAAGGCGCACAGATTGCCATAGTAATCGGCGGTGGAAATATTTTTCGTGGACTTTCTGGTATCTCCAAAGGTTTTGATCGGGTAAAAGGTGACCAAATGGGTATGCTCGCCACGGTTATAAATAGTTTGGCTTTAGAATCAGCCCTAACCAACCAAGGTATAAAAACAACCGTATTAACCTCAATCAGAATGGAGCCCATTGGTGAATACTATAGCGCTCATAAAGCACGCGAACTTCTCAGCAACGGAGTTGTTGCCATTCTTGCAGGAGGAACTAGTAATCCCTATTTTACCACCGATACCGCAGCAGCGTTACGTGGTGTTGAGATCAATGCAGAAGTATTGCTTAAAGGTACCCGCGTTGATGGTGTTTACACTGCCGATCCTGAAAAAGATCCCTCCGCAACACGCTACAACAACATCACCTTTGAAGAGGCCTATAGCAGGCAATTAAAGGTAATGGATCTTACGGCATTTACCATGTGCGGAGAAAACAACCTACCCATTGTTGTATTCGACATGAATAAGCATGGTAATCTCACCAAAATAATTTTAGGTGAAAATATTGGGACATTAATTAAAAAATAAATATTTTTAGCCAACCTTCTGAAATCCATAGCTTATGATTGATGTAAAGGATATTCTAAACCAGACAGGGCAAAAAATGGAAAAAGCCGTTACTCACTTAGAAAACGAGCTTGTTACCATTAGAGCCGGCAAGGCTAGTCCCCATGTTCTCGACAATGTGATGGTTGACTACTATGGAAGTATGACCCCGTTAAGCCAAATAGCAAGTGTGATTGCCCCCGATGCAAGGACTATCACCATTACTCCTTGGGAGAAAAAAATGATTGACCCCATAGAAAAGGCTATTTTGACCGCGAACCTAAACCTTACTCCTCAGAATAACGGTGAGGTGGTACGCATCACAGTACCAGCCCTAACAGAAGATCGGCGTAAAGAGTTAGTAAAAATGGTAAAACACGAAGGTGAAAATGCCAGGGTTAGCATCCGGAATGCACGTAGAGAAGGCAACGAAGCAATTAAAAAGGCACAAAAGGAAGGAGTTGCCGAAGACATTGCCAAAGATGCTGAAACAGAAATGCAAAAACTGACCGATCAACATGGAAAGCACGTTGATGAAATTCTTGACAAAAAGGAGAAGGAAATTCTAACAGTATAAAAAAGCGGCTAATGCCGCTTTTTTTAATATTCAAACTACAAGTTACCATAAAATGTAGTTGGTGCGATTTGTCACTTCAAAGGGTCGGCTTCACCTATTTTAAAAAATTATAAAGCTTCTACCACATTCATTTTTAAAGTTTTCGCAGCTAACAAAAGACGTTGTGTATAATCACCCGGTAAAATTAAATGGTGATTACCAAAAGGATTATTGCGGAAATAATTAACTGCATTATTCGATAGGACTAATTCAACTTGTGTACGGCAAGCAGACTTCATTTTAGGTATCCGCTTTACCAATGCTTTGGTAATAAAAATATGGCTAAGAGCACTGTTAATTCGAAACAAAGTGACCTCTTTTGCACTAATATTTCCACGCACGGCTAAACCTTCGTTTGTTTCAAAATGGGAATCCAACTCAAAATCACTTAAGAGATTCAATGGCACAGCACAATGAGCAAAAATGCCAACACTACCGCTAACACTCACCGTATTAGCCATCCATGGAACCACGCCACATATCTCACGAGAAATCATCATTCCAGCAGCACTACAAAGATCTCCCTCACATCCGGCAGTAAATAAATCGGCATTAAATTTTGACAACGCCAAACAGGCAGATATCTTGCACTCATTTACCATAGGAAAACACTCCACTGTAATGGCATCGAGATTAAATTTTGAAACAGTTAAAGCAAGCTGTTCATATACTTTACCCGAATCAAGAATCTTATCCTTACTCACACCTTGGCTGCTGGTGTTGTATGTATCTGCAAAGTAACCCGGTACCGACAAATTATCCCTAATTGGAATCTCGTTCCAATCGAGTTTAACCAGCTCTACCCCCAGCTTGGTGCTCAATACAAATGGAGAAACATTGCTTGCCACAAGCCAATCCGAAACGTTGCCAATTAACCCTAATCGTTGTCCTTTAAGTTTATGAATACCATTTTTAACATGGAATAAATCATCAACAATGCTCTGCAGTTCTGGCTGTTCTAAATCACAAAGCATAGACGATATTTGATTCTGATTACACCAAGCCTTTACCTCGGTAGCCGAAGCATACGAGTTGTCATCCTTTGATGCAATGAGCAGATAAAACAAATAATCCTCCATTTGTGAAACAGCAGCACGCTCTGAACCACCACTAAGAAATAAAAGAATATCAGGCCGTTCAGCAACAAATTCTACTTTATCCTTATTAAGAATGTTTAAAAATCTCTTTTTACCTCGTGTATAAACACTCTCCTCTGCATTGGCAAAGGCAAGAAGCTTAACTCGGAGTTTTTCCATTGGATTTCTCTGGTTTACTATTTATTAATACAAATGCGGCCTCAAGATAAATAAAAATATCATTAGGATGGTGCCCTATACGCAGTTTACTCCGACGATGTCCCAACCTCACCACTACCATATTTTCGGAAGGAATAACAAAAACATATTGGCCTAGAATACCTCGAGCATAATATACTTCCCTCCCGTTGTATTTCAGAAGCCACCATTGATAGCCATAAAAATCTACTACATTATGGTGTTCATCCACAAGCGAGCTATCCGGCTCGACCATCCGGGCAAGATAAGAGGAGTCAACCAAGATTCTACCATTTAACGACTTACCACCATTCAATACAAGCAAACCAATCCTTGCAAGATCACGCGCTCGAGCATAAAAACAGCAGTAAGCTTTCGGCATACCACCCTCAGTATCTAAACTCCAGTATGCACTTTGAACAGCACCAATAGGTTGCCAGAGTTTTTGTGAAGCATACTCGGCAAGAGGCTGCTGTGTCGCACTCTCGAGCACCATAGCAAGCAACTGCGTATTACAACTTTGGTATTCGAATTTCTTTCCAGGAACCGTTTTCATTTTGAGCGCGAGCATCTGTCCACGTAAGTTGTTGCCATAATAAGACCGTGTTACCGGATCAAACAAAGAGCTATAGTTCTCATCCCACTTAATTCCAGAACTCATGGTTAGCAAGTCCAAAATACGGACAGCACCCAACGAATTACCTGTAAGTTCAGGCAAATAAGTGGCTATTGGATCATCAATGGAATGTATTGCTCCATCCGAAATGGCACTGCCAATGAGTAACCCAATAATACTTTTGGTTGCAGAAAAAGCATTTGAGATTGAATCACGCGCACCATCAAGGCCATAACGTTCATAACGTATGCAGGAATCCTTAACCACCAAGAATGCAGTGGTCCTATATTCATCCAATTGCTGCATCAATGAATCAGGTAATTGCACGGCTGTTGAACTGCTAATGGGTAAATCCCCCACCCAATCGGAAGTTCTAACTATTGCTTTTGGAAAAATATCCCAATCATATATATCTGGCTTTTGATATACCAATGCTTTAAAAAGATACCGAGTGGAAGGCATTATCGCTAAAACTGCCAACAATAAAATTGAAGCCGCACCAAGGAGAATAATAATTTTTCGCATGATATAAATTTTGGTGTTTAGCAATATAAGGAATAGTTGAAAAATTCATAAAAAAACAGCAAGTCTAGGATTAATCGGATTTACCACTATCGAGCCACCATTACAATAAAGTATAAACCACATTTAGGTTTCAATTAATAGAACAACGGAACGATATTTTTATCTTTTATTAATGAATATGCAATAATTAAAACTCACCTTTTTTGCCAATACAATTAATTGGTATAATTTAGTATATGATTTTACAATATAAACCTAAACAATCCCTATCCATGTTCAAAAACATATGGAGAATTAGCATCCTCTTAGCTGTAATATTTAACGTTTATAACGCTAAAGCAGAAGAAATTAAAAAAGAACGATATGGAAAGGTGTCAATGGAGGAGATGACCATGACACAATATGAAAAAGATACTTCAGCCGATGCCGTAGTACTTTACTCTTTGGGAGAATTTGATCCAACCCATTTCAAATTCAGTCAATTCATAAGAGTAAAAATCTTGCGGACAACAGGAACCAACCAAGCCAATATGGCTTTCTTCGGAAAACTTAAAAACTTAATTAGAGGTTGCACCTACAATATTGAAAACGGCAATATTGTAAAATCTCCATTAAAGTCGGAATCAGTATTTGAAGAAAGATTGGTAAATGATGTTTATCAAACACGAATAGCCTTACCAAACGTTAAGGTAGGATCTGTTATTGAGGTTGAGGTCACTCAAGATGGTGTGCCACTATCTTTTGAATTCCAAAAGGATATTCCGGTAGCTTATGCCGCATTAGATTTCACACAAAACGACAACATTTCGATCAAGATACAGCAATTTGGACTTCTTGGCTTTTCTTTCCACGACCAAAGCAGCTGGATTGCAAAAGATCTTCCGGCCTTTAAAAAAGAGCCTTTTATGCTTTCTACAAATGACTATAAACTTCGTTTTGAATTTGAGCTATTATCGGTAACCTTTCCATGGTTTACTAAATCGTTTTGTACTAACTGGGATATGGCAACCTCAATGTATCTGGACAATCCCGACTTCGGAAGCCTTCTAAACAACGCAAACTTGTGTGTAAATGATTTTGCGGATAGCATCAAAGCAAGTTCTACCAACGATAAGGAGAAACTACAATTTGCCTACAACTTAATCCAGAAAAAAATAAAATGGAATAACCAAGATGCATGTTTTGGGTCGCAAACACTCAAAAAAACGATGGATACAAAAAGTGGCAACTCCGCCGACATAAATTTTCTTTTTATAGAGATGCTTCGCAAAGCAGGAATAACAGTAAACCCAATTTTATTTAGCACTAGAGATAATGGACGAATATCTCCATTTTCGCCAACAATCAGAAAATTCAACTATATGATTGCCGGTGCAACGGTTGAGGGCAAAACATACTATTTAGATGCAAGCCAAGAATACCTTCCGTTTGGAATGATTCCTGAAAAATTATTAGGTTGCAATGGTCACGAGGTGAGCAATAAAGCGTTAACCCCACCCTGTTCAATAACATTAAAGCCTACCCTAAAAGATAAAGTAACAACATCCACTAACCTACAAATGGATTCAACAGGATCGATAATCGGAAAAATATCGATCATTCGGGAAGATTACAACGCTATCGATTTTAAAAACATGCTAAAGGAGTATACCGATCAAGATGCTTATATAGAAAAATTAGAAGCACAAAACACCTCCGTGCACATCAATTCTTTCAACTGTTCTAATGTTAATAACCTTGACGAGCCCCTTAAGGAGGAGATGAAGATAACGCTAAACAACAATAGTGCAAATAATGAGGTAGTAGTAATTAACCCTAATTTTTTCCCGGACATTAAAGACAATCCATTTGTTTCTGAAAAGCGAAACGCACCTATTTCATTTTCTGAACCACTTGAGTACATTTCAATTGCAAACATTTTACTACCACAAAACTTTCATATCATTGAAATCCCCAAAAGCATAACCATCTCAAGTCCAGACAAAAACATTACCCTTGTATACAATGTTTACGCCAATGAAACCGTAGTGAGTATTAGAATGAAATTTACCGTAGATAAGCTAAACTTTGACCTTTCAGAGTATGGCGTTGTTCGCCAATTGTTTGAGATGCTCATTCAAAAGCAATCCGAATCAATTGTATTAAAAAAAATATAGTTAGCCATGCGAATCCTTGCCTTAATAATTTCTGCAGTAATTCTTTCATCCACTTCATTTTCGGCAGAGAAACCAGAATATGCCATCGATAAAATTCCTGATGCGCTAAAGTCAAAAGCCAACGCCGTAATCAGAAATAGAGTATTAGTCATTACTGTTTTAGCCAATGGAACGGCCGAAGAAAATTGCCATACGGTTATATCCATCTTGAATAAAAACGGTGAAGACTATGGTGTTTTTACAGAGTTTTACAACAAGTTTTCTTCCATTTCAAATCTTGAAGGTGCGGTATATGATGAAAAGGGAAAACGCATCGAAAAATTATCAGACGATTTTAACGATTTCAGTGCCATTTCCGGTTTTTCGCTATATGAAGACAATAGAGTAAAGTTCTGTCGAACAAAAATTGTTAATTATCCCATTACAATTGAGTACAGCTACAAAAGACGTTACAAAGGTTTCTTTGTATTACCAGGATTCCTGCCCTACCCCGGCTATAACGTTGCCGTTGAATCATCATCCTATACCATTATCGAGCCAAATATGGGAAATGAAGAAGCTATAAAAGTTTCGCCTAACAAATACTTTAAAGCCGTTCCCACTGAAACAAAAGCCGATAACAACACTACAAAAACATGGCAATTTGAGATGTTACCGGCCATTGAAGAAGAAGAATTTTCGGCTGGTTTTCTTGAGTCGTCACCTTATTTAATGGTTGCCCCCAACAACTTTAATATGGGGGAAACCGCTGGATCTAACAATTCCTGGAACAATATTGCGGCATGGGCTGGCAAGCTATGTGTCGGCCTTGATTCGCTCAACCAAGCAACTATTGATACCATAAAAAGTATAGCCTCCAAAGGCGAAACCAATTTTGACAAAGCAAAATTACTATATGAGTATATGCAGCAAAAAGTAAGATATGTAAGCATTCAAGTTGGACTCGGAGGTTGGCAACCATTTTCAGCAGAGACGGTTGACCACCTCTCTTACGGCGACTGCAAGGCACTTTCTAACTACATGAAATCGTTACTTGAAATTGCAGGAGTTCCAGCTTACTACGTACTTGCAAAAGCAGGTCAAGATGCAGGAAACATCAACAAAGATTTTATATGCAGCCAATTCAACCATGCAATTGTCATGGTTCCCTTTGAAAAAGACACCCTATTTCTGGAATGTACTAGCCAACTAAATCCTTTTGGATACAATGGCTCTTTTACAGACGACAGAGATGTCTTGGTTGTTGAGGGTCCTAAAGGAGGATACCTAAAGCACACCAACGTGTATGATGAAACAAAAAATAATACCAAAACCACAACATCAATTAATCTTGACTGGAATTTGAAAGCAATATTCTCTCAAAAAACTATATACACAGGAGTTGCAACAGATCCAATTCGGTTCCTGATGCAGATGAAAACAGATAAACAGAAAGTATATCTACAAAGAAAAAATAATATACCTCAACTTAAAATTGATCAATTTGACTTCCTCGAAAGCAAAAGTGTATTACCAGAGATACAGGAAACTATTACCGGAGAAACAAATGAATTTACTCAAGATGCCAACAAGAGTGCACTATCCATCCCTTTTAATCAAGTAGCAACGCTCGATTTAAAATTAAAACGAACAACCAATCGGAGAAGCGATATAGTAATACATCGTGATGAATTAACTGCCGACACTATTAGCATTTCGATCCCTGCCAACTTTAAAGTTCTCAACAAACCGGGGACGGCTACTGTTAATTCAAAATTTGGAAGTTACAACTTACAAGTAAGAGAAAATGGTAAAACCCTCATCTTTGTCAGAACTTTTAAATGGAAGAAAGGAACATTTNCTCCCACTGAATATCAAGAATTTTATGACTTCATAAGCAAGATAAATGACGCCGACCGTCAAATTATATTGCTAAGTCATGTATAACATCAAAAAGCGCTCAGAACACTCTGAGCGCTTTTTTACAAATCACAACTCTTACAAAGCGGAAGGCCATACCTGTCATTTATTGAATCTCGCCGCAGCAACTGAAAACCATCTGCGGTCCATTCAACATTCAAGTTTGAACCTAATTGTGTATTCAGCACCTCTACCTCCTTATCCATACAACAGAGAGCAAGCTCACCATTCCACGACAACACCGCCGTGCTCCAAAGTCGAAAGCATGGAAAATTAAAACAAGGCTTTCGTCGCTTCTCGGCGTAGCGAGAATATTGTTGAATAGTTGGCAACAGATGCAAGCTATCGACCCCATGATGAAGATGCAATGTTTTAAATTCGACCACATCGGCACCCATTGAAAGTGCACGCTGCCGAACTATTACCAAACCATTTTCGTTAGCGGAAGTTACCAGACACTGAACAACAATTCGAGGAAACATAGCACGTTTACTTTTCCGTACAGCCACCATAGTAGCAACGGCACTCCATGCTCCCTCGATGCTTCCACCTCGACGGTAAGTCAAATACTCCTTCTCAGTAGATCCATCGATGGAAAAAATAATCTCCTTTAATCCAGAATTCATGAGATTATTGGCAAGTTCCTCCGTAAGCAATAAGCCATTTGTTGACATGGAGGTAAATACCCTCCGAGCCGAAAGTATTTGAACCAATTCCGGCAAATTTGAGTTCAATAACGGTTCACCTTGAAAATAAAGATTTGCCCAAATGGCTCTCTTTGCAATGGATTTAAGAATTGACTTTAGCATTTCCGCTTTCATCCTACCCCTTTGTCGCCACAATTCGCCTGTACCAACAGGGCATTCTGGACAGGCGAGATTACACCCACATACTGGTTCAATGGTTATAAAGGAGGGGGTCGAAAGCACTATGGGACGTCGAATAACACCTGAAACCGCATAGCCAACATAAACCCCCAAAAGGTTAATCAACCTCATGGGGGTTATGGTTAGTGCTATGCCCAAAAAACGTCGCACACAAAATGCCATCTAATTATTATCTAATATCTCTAACAATTCGTCAAGCTTTGGAGTTAAAATAATTTCGGTTCGACGATTTTTCTGCCTTGATTCGGCCGTTTTTGCTGGATCTACAGGTAAATATTCACTTCTACCGCTAGCTAATACGCGTTTAGGATCCAATTTTTTATTCTGAAGAAGAATTTTTACAATGGCCGTAGCTCGCATCACGCTTAAATCCCAGTTATCAGCAATCTGCCCTTTTCCATGATAGGGCACATCGTCAGTATGGCCTTCAATATTCACATTAATGTCTGGGTTAACAACCAACACATCCGACAGTTTCTTAATAGCTTCAGCACCCTTGGGATCAACATCCCAACTACCCGATTTAAAAAGCAACTTTTCTTCCAATGAAACATATACCTTCCCATTCTGAATGTGAACGGTAAGTCCTTTACCCTCGAAACCTAGCAGTGCGTCAGAAACCTTACGTTTGAGTGCCGCCACAACGGAATCTTTGCGATGCAGCACTTTTTCAAGTTCTAGTAGTCTTGCATTTCGAACTTCCAAATCCTTCTGTAATGAAGTTAAGTTTACCTGCATTTTATCTAGGTCGCTCTTACGCTGATTTAGTTTACGCTCCAACTCCCGCAGTGCATCTTCTCGACGTTGCAGCTCAACTTGATTTTCTTGTAGTTGGTTAAGTAATTTTTTAGTTTCAACCGAATTACTGCTCAACAAGCCATTTTGAGCAGTTTCCAAATCGGTGTAACGCTTCTTTAAGTTCTCATTATCCTGTTTAAGCATAATACTCTCCTGTGCCAATCTAGAAGAGTCCGCAACCAGATGATCTACTTCCTTTTGAAGCACATCAACTTTGCTCTGCAATTCTTGGTTTTTCACATTTATAGATTGATTCTCAACAGAAAATCGTTCCCTCTCCTCTTCACATTTTTGATTCTTTTCCTGAATTGCCTGAAACTCCTTTGCAGGAACACACGAAAATACAACAATGCTGGTTAAACCAACAGCCAAAATGCCAAGCGACTTCCTCATATAACTGTTTTTCAATGATAACAACTCAACTTTGATCCGAATACAAATCAAAACTATTTTCTAAAATTACGCAAAACCATTGAATATGGAAACGCCTTCGAAGCATATTCCTTTTTTGTTATTTATATTTATTTTTCAGAAGGTAATTTTATGCACGATTCGCTTATTGCTAATTATGTGTAAATTTGCCCCGTTGAACAAAGCAGATAAATCATGGTTAATGGTTGCTATATGGATTGCAATATTACAACAACCGGTTAGGTTAGCCGTTTAACCTTATGTTGACTCTGCACCAACTATAAAATAATGTCAAGGCATTATCCACTTCTGGAAAAAATAAATTCTCCCTCTGATCTAAAAAAATTAGAGGAGGATAACCTCGTGCAAGTCTGTTCTGAACTTAGAGAATTTATTATTGATTCTGTCTCGATAAATCCAGGCCACTTTGGTGCAAGTTTAGGTGTAGTTGAGCTTACTGTGGCCCTTCACTACGTTTTCAACACACCCTACGATAGGCTTATTTGGGATGTTGGTCATCAAGCATACGCACATAAAATACTTACAGGTCGCCGTCAACAGTTCAATACTAACAGAAAATACAAAGGCCTCAGTGGATTTCCAAAACGTGCCGAAAGTATATATGATGCTTTTGGTGTAGGGCATTCATCCACATCTATTTCAGCAGCCTTGGGCATGGCTGTTGCAGCACAAAGAAAAGGAGAAAACCGACAGGTAGTTGCCATCATTGGCGATGGCTCTATGACCGGAGGTATGGCATTTGAGGCACTCAACAATGCAGGAATCAGCAATGCCAACTTATTAGTTATCCTCAACGACAACAACATGGCCATCGATCAAAACGTTGGAGCGTTGAAGGAGTATCTACTTGACATTACCACCTCAAAAACATACAACAAGTTTAAAACAGATGTTTGGAATGCGCTTGGCAAGTTAAACAACCTTGGTCCTAAGGCACGTAGAGTTGTACAGAAGGTTGAAGGCTCCATAAAATCGGCACTCCTTCACAGAAGCAACCTTTTTGAATCATTTAACTTCCGCTATTTTGGACCAGTAGATGGGCACAATGTTGAATATCTTGTTAATATTCTAAACGATCTCAAAGATATTCCTGGACCAAAATTACTGCACTGTGTAACGGTAAAGGGAAAAGGCTATAAGCCCGCCGAAGAGAATCAAACCGCATTTCATGCTCCAGGTGTATTCGACATATTAACAGGAAAGTCGGTAGCCACTAAGCCATCTACACCCATTCCGCCAAAATATCAAGAAGTTTTTGGCGAAACGTTGGTTGAACTGGCACAAGCAAATCCAAAAATAGTTGGCATAACACCGGCAATGCCCAGTGGTTGCTCCATGAATATTTTAATGGAAAAAATGCCCGACCGTGCATTCGATGTTGGAATTGCAGAGCAACATGCCGCAACCTTTGCAGCGGGTTTGGCAGCAGAAGGGCTTGTTCCATTTTGCAACATCTATTCCTCCTTTTCCCAGAGAGCATATGACCAAATAATTCACGACATTGCCCTTCAAAAACTACACGTAGTATTGTGTCTCGACAGAGCGGGAATTGTTGGCGAAGATGGCGCAACCCACCATGGCGCTTTCGACCTTGTATTTCTTAGGACCATTCCCAACCTCACCATTGTCTCTCCGCTAAACGAGGAGGAGTTGCGAAATATGATGTACACGGCGCAACTCAACGACCAAGGCTCATGGGTTATTCGTTACCCTAGAGGAAGAGGCGAAATGATCGACTGGAAAAAACCTCTACGAAGAATAGATATTGGTAAAGGTAAGTTAATAAGAGACGGCCATGATTTAGCCATTATTTGCATAGGACCAATGGGAAATATCGCCAGAAAGGCAGCAGAGGAACTTTCGTTAATGGACATAGAGGCTGCAGTTTACAATATGCGATTTGTAAAACCTATTGACGAAGAGATGCTGGAGGAGATAAGGTTGCGCTTTCAAAGTGTTATTACAATTGAAGATGGTTCGCTTGCTGGAGGTTTTGGTAGTGCAATCCTCGAGTATTTCAGTACAAAAGAATCAATGCCACGGGTAGTCCGGATTGGAATTCCAGACCGATTTATCGAGCAAGGAACACCCGCTGAACTTTACCATGAATGTGGTCTTGATGTTAATGGCATAAAAAAAACAGTGTTAGAACTTTTAGAACAAAATAAAAGAGGGAAAGCTGAGAGCGTGAAGAAAAATATATTTTGATGAATTAAAACAATTAATTATCTTCGCACTCCCAATGTTCTTAATGTAATGCCCGGATGGCGGAATTGGTAGACGCGTTGGTCTCAAACACCAATGGTAGCAATATCGTGCCGGTTCGATCCCGGCTCCGGGTACATTTAGAAGCCTAAACCCTCATTTTATGAGGGTTTTTTTGTACCCAATTGAAGAAAAATGGAAGAAACAAATCTTCTCCCTATTAGGGAAAAACAGGTAAAGTTGGATATGCGCTATCTAGAAATGGCGCAAATTTGGGCTACGAACTCATACTGCACTCGCAGACAAGTTGGCGCTCTTATTGTAAAAGAGAAAATGATAATCTCCGATGGGTATAATGGTACCCCTTCCGGTTTTGAGAATGTTTGTGAAGACGAAGATGGAAAAACTAAACCGTATGTTTTACACGCAGAGGCCAATGCCATTACCAAAGTAGCAAAAAGCAACAACAGCAGCAATGGCGCCACTCTCTACGTTACTGCTTCTCCTTGCCTTGAATGCGCAAAATTAATTATTCAGGCAGGAATCAAGCGGGTTGTATTTATCGAAAAGTATCACAACACCGATGGGCTCTCTTTGCTTGAGCGCGCAGGTGTAATTGTTGACCAAATAATACTTTAAAACCACCACCGATGGATTACCAAAATTCGAAGCGTCAAATTTGGCTCCCGTTACTACTTGCTGCAGCTGTAGTGTTGGGAGTATTTCTTGGTTTTGCAATTAAGAAAAGCCAGACACCCACAACTCTCTTTTTCCCTAATTCNGGCTCCAATAAGGTTGAGGATGTTATAAAACTTATACACGACGAGTATGTCGACACCGTTTCCACTGCCAAATTGGAGGAAAAAGCAATTGAGGCAATTGCCAAAGATCTCGACCCTCATACGGTATACATCCCAGCCGACAAGCTAGCAGAAATTAACGAGCCACTTGATGGTGAATTCAGCGGGATAGGGGTTCACTTTAGCGTTAATAGCGATACGGTGGTGGTAATATCAACTGTTCCCAGTGGCCCGTCCGAAAAGGTCGGCATTATGGCCGGTGATCGTATTGTAAAGGTAAATGGAATAACCATTGCTGGGGTTAAGATGGATCAGGATAGCATTGTGAAAAAACTGCGTGGTCCCAATGGAAGCAAAGTTAAAGTTGGTATTAAACGAAGCGAAGTTAAGGAACTCATCGACTTCACAATTACTCGCGATAAAATACCAATCTACAGCATTGATGCCAGCTACATGATAAACAGCAAAATTGGGTACATAAAGGTTGCTCGATTTGCCAGGAATACCTATCAGGAATTTATGGAGGCCACCACCAAGCTACATAAAAAGGGTATGAAGGAAATGATACTTGACCTTAGAGGCAATAGCGGTGGTTACCTCGACCAAGCAGTCCAGATGGCCAACGAATTTCTGCCTGCTGGAAAATTAATTGTATATACGCAAGGAAAAGCACGACCTAGACAGAATCAGTATTCCGATGAGAAATCGAGTTGTATGAACGACAAACTCATAATTCTCATCGATGAATTTTCGGCCTCAGCCAGCGAAATTCTAGCGGGTGCACTCCAAGACAACGACAAAGGAACGATCGTTGGCCGTAGAAGTTTTGGCAAGGGTCTTGTTCAGGAGCAAATTCCTCTTTCCGACAACTCAGCGCTAAGGCTTACCGTAGCACGATACTACACACCAACTGGCAGAAGTATTCAGAAGCACTACACCTATGGATCTGAAGATGAATACTACATGGATATCAACAATCGCTACCTTCACGGTGAATTTGAGCAGGTTGACTCCATTAAATTTGCAGATTCACTCAAGTATAAGACACCTGGTGGCAAGATAGTTTATGGTGGAGGAGGAATCATGCCAGACGTATTTGTGCCACTCGATACCGTTGGCATAAACCGGTATTTTAGAATTGTTTCGGCTAAGAACCTAATTTATCGATACGCCTTCAGTGTTACAGATGCAAAGCGAGCCACGCTACAAAAATTCAAGACAGTGAAAACCCTTGAAGCCTACCTTAACACCCTTGGCCTACTTAATGGATTTGAAGCTTATGCACGTAAAAACAACGTTGTACCAAAATCTGGNGAACTAAAGACCAGTGGTAACATCATAGTAACACAGTTNAAGGCCTATATAGCACGCGATATTCTCGACAACGACGGATTCTACCCAATCATTAGCGAAATTGATAATACGCTGCAAAAAGCCATCAAAATACTCGAAAAAGGAACTGCTGATCTCGGCCCAGTTGGGTCGAGCAGTAAGCTAAACGCATTTGCATTGCTAAAAACCGTTCCAAAAAAACAGTGTATTGCTACAAACAAAGGGTAAGGTAACATATAACGGAAAGCGAAACATCCAAAAACACCATAGCATAGAAGCTATGATATCGTGAGTTGAAAACAAAACAATTTAAGATTCATCCTAACGAGAAATCAATTTCTGCAAAATTCACAAGAAGTTCAGAAGATTCTTTCAAAAAATGTTATTACCATATTTTAGAAAACGCCCTGAATAATTGGGGCGTTTTTTGCTACTAATAAGATTAACATTCATTTCTCTTTTAAAGGGAAAAATAAGACTTAAAAATTTATTGCTACCATCATTATAATTGTAACCCTCCATATTCCTTAACTAAAAAAACAATGTATTAATACATGAAAAATATTAATCGATTTATCAAGGTTTCAGAAAAAAGCAAAAACCACTAAACCCAATTTACTATTCCCAATAATCTCTTAATAATCAATAAATACCGAGAATAAAAAAGAGGGAATGCTGAAGCACCCCCTCTAAAACAACTGTTGAGCAACAAACGCTACCTAACTATTTGAACTTTTCTCAGAACAAATCCATATTGAGTTGCTATTCTTACTAAATAGGAACCGGAAGGAATAGCGCTAACATCAACCCTTCCTTCATATTTAGCACTCAGGATTAACTTACCCGACATGTCGAATATTTGAAGATTTGAACCATCGGCATTGGTAAGGTATAATTCGTTGGAGGCTGGATTCGGGTAAACCGTAACGTTCTGAATATTGTTGTCAGCAATACCGGTAGCCACAACCACAACCGTAAAGTCTTGCTCCACATTTACCTTGCCGTCGGAAACCTGAATTTTCACATCAAAGCTACCAAAAGCAGTTGGGGTTCCGGAGAGCGAAGCCGTTCCGTTGCCATTGTCGATTAGCGTTAACCAGGTTGGAACCTCAACCGATGTAATGGCAAGCGCATCACCATCGGCATCGATGGCTGTAATGCTATAGTTGTATGCACTACCAACCTCTCCACCAACAATGGGTGTTGATGTAAATTCAGGTGCGTGGTTAGCTGCGGCAGCTACGGTAATGGTAAACGATTGCTCAACGTCGGCAATGCCGTCGGAAACATTCAGCGTAACATTGTCGTCACCGGCTGCCGTTGGAGTTCCACTTAAGGTAGCTGTACCATCGCCATTATCAGTCAAGGTTAACCACTCAGGCTTAATGGTTGCAGTAATGCTTACTACATCACCATCGGCATCAGAAGTTGTTACTGCGTAATTATATGGATGGCCAACACTACCAGTTATCAATGCAGCTGATGTAAATGCAGGGGTGGTATTTCCTACAACAGCAATTACAAAAGGTTGATCCATAGACAGTTTCCCATCAGAAACCGAAACAATAACATCAACATCACCAGCCACATCTGGGGTTCCAGAAAGTGTCGCTGTACCGTCACCATTATCGCTTATCGTTAACCAAGCAGGCAAACCAAGAGCAGTAATGGTAAGGTCGTCATAATTTGCATCAATCGTGGTAATACCATAGGAGTATGTGTGTCCAACCATGGCGCTAGTAACTGGTGCCGAGGTAAATGCTGGTATAACATTTTCGTGATAAACTTCTGGACCAGTAACCATATCTAGGTAAACACTCTTGTAAGCACTTCCGCTCTCGGCAAAGGCAAGATAGTAATTGTTACCAGCAAGTGATGTAAGATCAACAACTTGCTTAGCATATTCTGAAGTACTAACAGAGATACTCGACCCAATTGCCGTCCATGGTCCACCAACGGCGGTTGCATACATCACCTGAATAGTTGGAAAAACAGCCGATCCAGTCGTTTTTGTGTAAAAGGTAAGTGCATCACCACTCTTAATAATCAACAACGGTGTAACAAGTTTAACATTAGTAACTGTTCCAGTAGGACTAATGTAGGCATGTCCAGCACCCTCATAAGGTCCGTAATTTTGACGAGACCAACCTGTTTCAACCGTCCAACCAGTGGCAGATGGCCATGTTGAATTATTAAAGGTTTCAATTAGAGAACTCTTTGATAAAGCGTTACCGGTTAAGGTAACCTCTACAGGAGGATTTGACCCATTGTGTGCCACTGTAAGTGTTGCCGTTTTATCTCCAACAGTAGTTGGTGCAAAAACAACCTCTAAAGTTGTCGACTCTGTAGCATCAAGAGAAATAGGGAAAACGTTAGAGCCAATCTTAAACTCTGAAGCATTAACCCCACTAATTACAATATCAGATGCATTAATGGTAATAGTTCCAATGCCAACATTGGTCAAAGTCACATTCTTTACTCCGGAATTACGAGCGTCAACAATTCCAAAATCGGAAGTTGACTGATCAACACCTAACATTGGTGTGCTTGGGTTAACTTCCCATACTACATCATCCAAATATTGGGTAGATGCACCACCACTTGACTTAATGGCAAGGAACATGTCAGAACCACTATATGCTGAAAAATCAACAAAATACTGTGCATAACTAGTGGTTAATTCCACTGTCTTAACCAAAGTAAAAGTTGAAGGATCAGTATTGTTAGTAACCGTTCCTACCAGCAAGGAAGTTGCTGCTGCCGAAGACTTTGCCCAAAACTTAAGTCGATTAGTGCCGAGACCCGTAACTGCAGGGGTAACTAGTGTAATTAAGTCGGTATTAGAGTTCATCATCGTCACACTATTTGTTCCAGAATATGCCTCTGTTGCGTAATCTGAAACTCCACCATAGGCAAAACCAGTAAAATTGCCGACCCATCCTTTAGGAAATTCATCCACAGCCGTTGTCTCAAAATTCTCGATAAAAGAAGATAGCGGCATGTATGATTCGCCTGTTAACAATACCACCACAGGTGAGCTAGACGCATTATGCGCAATATTAAGGTTAGCGCTTTTTACCCCAGCAGTAGTTGCGATGAAATTAACTTTTATATATTCTGAAGAACCAGCACCCAAGATTATTGGATAAGATGGTGTAACAATAGCAAACTGATTATTATCACTACCGTTTAAGGTTAAATCACCATCATTAATCGTAAGAGAACCACCTCCTGCATTTGTTATTTTTACTTGCAATTGAGATAGAAGACCCACGGGAACATAGTTAAAACTAAGTAATGTTTTATCTATTTTTGCAATAGGCGTTGTAGGGGTTTGCCTAACCTGAAAATTATCAACATCCAGCTGAAAAGCACTTCCACCTTTTGTTACTTCAAACTTAAATATCAAATTTTTAGCAGAATAGCTTGCATCAAGCGTGATATAGTTAGTAGCAAACTCCTTTGAAGAAACATGATTCGACTTATTGATAGTATAAATAGTATTATAGGTAACACCCCCATCAACAGAGACCTTAACCTCAACTTTATCGGTTGCTGCTAACGAATATGATTCCACTGGATATCCAAAATAAGCGGGGACACAAATCCGATAATCAAATAACAATTGAGTTGAAGAAGTCGCTGGGCCAATTGGACCGGATGTAAATGTTGCACTACTTATGTAACTCATATCCGCTGTCATTGACTTTGAAGCGTTTGCACCATATGACTTAAGGCTAAAATTATTAATCGCCCAACCATCGGGAGTCGTTCCTAATTCAAAATCCTGCAAATAAGGAAGTGGTTTTGTGGGGTCTGCCATAGTGGTAAAGCTCCAAATCGGACAGCTGGGGGCATCCCCCAAACTATTGGTTGGAATAATTTGCCAATAATAAGTTGTAGAGTAGTTCAACATCGAAGAAGCATAGGATGAGGCCGTTTGGAGGGTTCCATTTACCAGATTAGTTGGAGCTGAAGTGCCACCCCCATCTGTGCCTAAGTACAACTTGTAACCAGATGGTATTCCTCCTAATGGTCCAGCACTCCACGAAAGGGTGGGTATGCAAACAACATTTGTTGCAGCAATTGCAGGTGTAGGGGTTATTGCTGCCACAGTAGGCTCAACCACAACATCAGGACCAACAACATTATCGAGATACATGCTAACATAAGACAATTCATAATCAAAAGCTAGGTAGTAATTCCCTGCTGGTATTGCGCCTAAATCAATGGTAAACTTAGAGTATGTGCTACTGATTGAAACAGATCCAGATGGAACGTCAGTCCAAGTAGTTTTATCGGTTGAATACTGCAGCTTAATGGAATAGGTACCATAGCCATCCTTGGCATAAAACATAATGCTGGAACCAGAGTTGATTACCAGCTTAGGAGTTATAAGTCGCTTTCCTGCTGAGGCCGAAACGTAGGCGCATTTTGAACCCTCATAGGGGGTCACTGAATATTGCTGCCAACTAGAGGTGGTTGGATTAATTGACCAACCAACCGGTGGCCAAGCACCTTCAAAATTCTCCACCAATGCGTTCTGGCCAAATACGGTAAAGCTATATGTAGCAACGTTATTGGTATTATCGTCATCGGTTCCAACGGAGGCCGTTATGGTATGGCTACCCTCTGCCGCTGTCCAACCATAGGTTGCTGTTTTGGTTTCACCGGTAGCAATGGATGCTACTGTAGCCGTTCCAACCAGTGTAGCACCATCCATGAATGTAACAATTACGTTACTTTGCGCATCTGACCCTTGATTTACCAAGGTAGCCGTAAGTATTGCTGCTGCTCCATCGGAAAGAACTGAGGGTGTAGTGGTTACTGATTTAACTTGTATATCGTTTGCTAAAGGCTTATAAACCGTTATATCATCAACATAGATGTTATTTCCATCTTGGGAAGTTCCTTTTAGAATTATATAGTTATTCGCGGTATTAAAAGAAGCCGGAATGACAAAGGAATATTTATACCACCCATTGGTACCAGTTTCAACCGGGCTAAGAGATTTAGACCTGTTAACTATCCCAAGAGACGTTGCGCCAACAATATCGGCAGCAGTATTTACCAGAATCTCAACATTTTCTGCGTTATTTGCATAATCATCATCACGGTACATCCAAAATTCAACTATCATGTTTGCAGCAGAAGAAAGATTGAATGCAGGAGAAATAAGTGCAGCAGCAGTATTAACCGAATAGTAGTTATACTTCAACATGCCATCTCCGCTATGAGGAGTACAGGTGGGAGAATATCCGCCGGTAGATCTTGCCCACAAGCCAGTTCCTGTTACCTGTGTTTGAGCCCAACCAATTGGAGGGAAGGTGGTTCCATCAAAACTTTCTGACAGGTAAATTTGACTTCGACCACTCACTGCAAGCAGCATAAACGCCAGTATAGCTGGCAGCAAACGCCAATACGTTCGCATGGTTATTAAATTGTTTTTCATAGTTTATCGGGTAATTAGTAACTAATAGTGTAGCTTCTTTCTACGAAGGATTTTACTTCAATAAAGAAAGGGGCTGGAGTTATACATCTCCAGCGCACCCATCTTAAGTGACATTACCTTATAATCAACATATTAACACTTAATTTACAACAAGTTTGGTGCTCAAAATCTGATTTTCCCCTTGGAAAACTACCATGTAAATACCAGCAGAAAGATTATTCATGTTCAATTGAAATAATCCAGCATTTGTGTAATCACTTGACATTACGAGCAAACCAGCTAAATCGTAAATTTTAAGCACTCCATGCTGACCATCCGGGATCTGAACTGAAACCATATCGTGGGTTGGATTTGGAAAGAGTTGTAACCGGCCACTAACCTTTTTAATCGGAACGCCAGTAACACCAATACCAACAGTTACAAGGTTGCTCGGTGTAGACAGGTGATCACTTGTTCCATCGTTATATACCATTTGTATAAAATAGGTATGGTAACCGTTCCCTGGGTTAACATCTTCATAGGTAGTTTTTGTAACATCCAAATTGGCAATTGCATTACCATCACGAAAGATTTTTGATCCGGTAAGCGACATGGATCTATCACTAACTTTTGTATTCAACCATGCCTTAATATCACGGGCAGTTTCCATAGGCATTGAGAGGGTTCCGTTTAACCGGCCACTAGGCAATGCAACCCCAACATGAAAATCATCTAAAAAGAGTGCCCATGCATCATTGGAAACCACATGCACACAAAAGTATATATCCTGCCCAGCATAGGCAGATAGATCATACTGATAGCCAGTCCATGTTTTTGGAACTTCAACGTATGGGTTCGCTGTAATAATAGTAAAGTCAGTAGTTTCGCGACCAGTAGTAGAAATTCCTACTTGAATTCGCTCCATCCCATAAGTATCATTTAACGAACAACCGGAAAAACTTAGTACATCACCCGCTTTAACCTTTACCTTAGCCGAAATAAGCCAGTCGTTGTTTGGCGGAGTAGCAGCATCGAAGCAAGCTATAGCCTGTGTACCCGAAGGGGTAACCCAGCCCGAAATTGCTGGTGAAGTTTTAGTTCCGTCAAAGGTGATAAAAGAACCAGTGTAGCTACTATTGGGCCAGGTATAATCAGTAATAGCATAGGTAACTGACTTATCGTTATCGACCTGCTTCCAACTTCCAAACGTCAGTGAGAATGGACTGTAGCTATCAAAATTATCATCCGAAAACATTACCTCACCGCCCCAGTTGAGATTCACATTGTTTGCATTTACAATTGCTTTTAAATCACCAGGTGAGTCCAACGATGGTTCAACCACCTTAACCACTCCAACAGCAAGAGAATCGTCGCTTCCCATAGCATTTTCAACATGTAATCCAATGGTGTAGTAACCAGCATTGGAAATTGTCACTACTGGATTAGGACTTTTTGCTGTAGTAGAGTTAGCAAAGGTCACTCCTTCGCTCGGGGTAATTGTCCAATTCCACGAATTAGGACTTTGCAACGAAAGATCGGTTAGATATAAATTGCTGCCAGCAGAAATTTCTTTTCCCGAAAGGCCAAATATTGCCGTTGGGACTGTTGTAGCCGGTGGATTTTGGTAAGCAACAAGGTAACTAACCCAGTTCGTCTCACCAAATTTCAGGAATTGAGTGGGCTTGGTATAGTAGTTATAAACAGTACCAGCATCCATTATTGCTTCCGGCATCCAGATTTTCATTCCGGTGGCATTAGCATTTTCAGCACTACTGAAACAATGCATTACAACGGTTTTTTCATACGCAGTAAGCATTATTTGAGCGGCAGTTCTGAGGTTTTGTGGCAACGTTTGATCTGCAATCAGCAACTTGGCAAAATGGCCTAAATCTTTATGGTCAGGATTATCGTATCCCCCGCTTTGGCCAGGTGCAGCATAGCTTAAATCTTTAGCTGCCTTAATTTGACTCTTATAGTTTGCCACAAACTTTATTAAACTATCAGCAAAAGTATTTAGAGCAGGTAGTAGATCTTGATTGAGTGCTTCAATCGAAACGACTGCCTGAGTTGAGGTTGTTTGGTATGATGAACCATTAGCCGAATATGAAGCACAATAGCTTGCACATATACTTTTAGCAACATCAACTGGCGCGGTACTTGAGTTTTCGCTTAAATCTTTAAAAGCAGCAGCATAATCCCAACCATCACCAGGTTCAGTCTTTTCAGAAGCAATCACGTAATTTGCTAAATCCTTAAACTGATAAGCTGTTTCAATCTGACCCAGTAGGCATACATCAAAACCAACCACATCAATTTTATGTCCAATAGCGGTCACAAATTCCTGAAGTGCGCTACTCATCTGCCACAGTTTCATTGTTCCCACAAAGCCCTTATCCACACCGTGGCCATTAGACTCAGAACGCTTCTTGAAAATACCATCTCCATGATCCCACATGGTTAAACCGTAATGTTGAGCTGGGTAATGATCCTTAACCCATAATAGATATTGACGTAGAGTTTCTTGACTCGACATGTTGGGGTCGATTCCTAAGAAAGAGGAGACCTTATCGGAAATGAGCGTACGGTTATAACCAGCGGCATCCTTTTTAACATACCAAATGCCATCCTGGGTGTCGTCCTCAGCATCGTAGAGAACAATATAGTTAACTTCACCAGAAACAGATCCTGCCTGTTCCCACTCATTTATGTCCTTAAGCCCATCAAGTCCAGTACCATCCTCGAGCATATAAACCATCCAAGTCCAACGATCTTGTCCACCAATTCCCTTTACGGAAAAGTTAAATGGATTTTCATTGCTATCGTTATTGTTAAAGCTAACGTTGCAAACCTGAGGTCCATCGGTGGTGGGATGAAACTGAATAGTAAAGGTTGTTTGACTACCTCCCACAATAGTAGCAGCAGGTTGCTCAGTAACCACAAACGTAGAATTATCGAGGATAACTGTACCTATAGTTAAACTCCCTCTTCCCTCATTTTTGATGGTAAATACCAAATCACGAGTAGCGTTTACATCAACATTGGATGTCACGCCAACTTCACCACCCACCAAGACATCAACATTATTATATTGCAGCTGAATCTCTGGTCCACTATTATCCACCACTACATTAGCCACATTAGAAGCCTGGGAAATACCGGAAGGGCTATATATTGCTTTAACAACATAACTATAAGGCCCATCAGCAAGATTAATATCTGTATACTGAGTACTATCTGTTTTACCGATTGTGGCTATTTCCAAATCGTCACGATAAAGTTTGTACCCAGAAAGGGTACTACTTACTGCACGTAATGGAATTTGTCCTACAGTTCCAACAACCTTGTTGATATCCTTACTATATCGAGGAAAGAGAATGCCCTTTGCTTCTGTTATTCGCTTCTTTTCGGAATCATGACTAACAAATACGTTTGTAAATAATTCATATCCATTAGTTTCATCTGAAAATAATTCCCATTTATTATCGTCATTGTTCCATACAACTGTATGACAATTCTCTGGCTTTACTGCTTTAGCCATGTTTGATGGTGAACCATCGGTACTACCAGTTGAAATTGCCACTATAAATGGTTCATTTATAGTAAGAGGAGTCGTGAGTTCATGAATATTTTCGACTAGATGCTTAGCAGTAAGCAAAGGTGATTCATACAGAAGAACATTATCGGACGCCCGAATTATTTTATACTTAAACTGGTTATTAGTCCAGGGGTAATAATCGCTATAATAAAAATAGCTAGAAACCTGAGTAATAGTAACCGGAAAGATAAAATTGAAATCTTTATCATCATATAACGTTCCTCGATTAGTGCCTGTAGACATTAGATACGTACATTCACTGATATCGTTAACATAGCTGTGCCAAGCAGGAACATTTGGCATATCCCAAGATAAATTAACGTGTGATCCCTCTGAAGTGGCCTCCAGCTTTTTTGGAGCACTATAGTTTTTTGAGATAATATAATTGCTCTTGGTTTGAGAAGATGTTCCAATAAAATTGGTTGCCTCAAGTGTTACGGAATAGTTTGTGGCCTCCAAAAACTTCACAATTGGATTTTGAGAACTTTCGCTAGTTCCATCTTGATATTCAATAGAGGTAGGGTTAAACGACCACTTCCAAAGAGTAGGTGCCAACCGACTCTTATCGGTAAAGTGCACTACCCCCTCCAAAAAAATGGAAGTTACGTCGCCGAAAAAATCAACTTCAGGAGCCGTTGCAATAGTTTTGATTTCAATAGCATAATCCTCTACCTCACCATAATCAAAATCGCCACAACCATTTGAATAATTAGCATGGTTACTCCCTGAGTCGTAAAGGACAACCCGCATACGAGTTGTTGTTATAGCGGCAGTAGCGGGAACTACAATGGTATAAGTTCCCTTACCCTGTTTACTCTCAACACCAGTATACACAACTGGCATCAATTCATTGGAGGTAAATGTTTTATCTCCATTCCTGTCAATATAGACATTAAGTCGATCGGTTGATGAATACTTTTCAGTATTAATTGTCATACCATAATTCTCACCTACATAAAGAGTTGCCTTTAGCGAGGTGCTAAAATCTTGGTAAAGACCAGAAGTTGACTGATTATTAATACTTTCTAACTGCACGCTAGATATATACTCCCAATCGCCATGCAATGCCGTTGAGGTGCAATACTGTTGAGCTCGGGTAAAACCAGCACTTAACAACACCACAACAATTAGGCTAATGATTTTGAAAAATATTTTCTTCATTAGATTTTAAATTTCGAGTTAAGAATACTTACACAATTGACGGCTACAGAACATATTTCTGTGTGAATATGCTAGCCAAATAGAATGGGATAGGCACAAGGCTCCACATTAAATAAGTTCCCGTGGGAGGTTAGTAAAAGTATAACCCTTAACAACCCGCCCATGGGAACTGGAACCGCTTATTTTTTTATGAAAATCTTTCGTGTAAATGACTTTCCATCTACCTCAACTCTAACGAGGTATACGCCATTGCTCAATCCTGTAATATCAATTGAAGCACCACTTTCTAAACTCTGAGAGTTTACAACTTTACCTAAAACATCGATTACAGTGACATTCGCCTTTGAACTTATATCCGAAGGAAGATCAATTACAAAATAGTTTGTAGCCGGGTTAGGATAAATTCTTAAACCTGTAACTGTTTTCTGATCATCAATACCGTTTATGGACGACTCCGATATTTTCACATCATCGACGAGAAGAACATACTGAGCAGCAACCGAAATGGCATGGAAACCAAAATAGTAAACGCCATTAGCAGTTGGAGTATAAGTAGCCGTTACCTTTTTCCATTCAGCACTTGTATTTACATTTGCATATACAAGGCTATCTGTCATACTTGAAGAAACTCGTCCATTACCAGCCCAAATAGATATTTCTTCATTGTAAACTAATCCGGTGCTATAGTCCATTAATGTATGGATATAAAATTCCAGATCATATTTCTTACCTTGTTTCATTTGCAAAGGAGCAGTATACAACCAGTCATTCTTGGGATTGTAAAGATGGAATGGAACCTGCATTGCACCTCTAGAATCATTTCGAGTGAAGCCTGACATGGCAGGTGGGCAATTCACCGCATCCCAAGAAATTTTATCCTTGTTTGCGTCCTCAATTGTCCAGCCAAGAGGCTTATCGTATTGGAACTGATAATTTGTTACCTCATCAAAGTTTTCAATTAATGGGTAAGCAGTTACAGTTGGATCGGACATGGTAGTAAACGACCAAGTTAAGGGCTCGGTGCAATTACCATTTTCATTATATGGAACAACTTTCCAATAGTAAACAGTATTGTATTTTAGATCGTCAAAAGGAACATTATAGCTAATTCCATTTGCTGGAAAATCAACACCATCTATCACTTCGTTGCAATTTGTAGATGTAGTTCCAACAAACAACTTAAAACCATTGGTGTTGGCCGAACCAGAAGCCCAACGCAAATTGACACCACTCATTACATCAACGTTTACATCAGCATCGAGTGGAAAACCAATCTGAGCAGCGGAAGGAGGTGTAGCAACATCAGCAGCCCAAGATATATCATCGATTCGTAGCGAAGGATAGGGAAACGGGCTAGCAGGGGTCCAATTGCCAAACTTAAAGGCAATGTATGGCTGGGTAGTATTTGCCTTAAAAGTAACCGTATACTTTGCATACTCCGAGGTGATCATAACGGTACTCTTTGGAATAAAAGTTGAGGCATCATAAGGGTTATCCATTACACCAACAACTAGTTCTTGTTCATAAGAATCACCACCCTTCATTGCATAAAAGGAGAGTATATTAGTTGCATAACCGGTAACACCAGGCCCAACAAGAATAACTGGATCGAGTGTGTCCGAGTCATTAATTCTATTCATTTTTACAGCATTAGGTGCAGAATATACATCTGATGTCGAACTTGTTATCCAAACATTGCTCACAACACTATTCGCCTTTGACGATTGAATTGCAAGCCATCCATCCGGAATTGCCTTTATCGCATCAAAACTCTGATAGTAGCTAGTTACCTTGGCAACAGCCGTGCCATTGCACAAAACAGTCGCTGTTCCTGTAGCGCCGCCTACATTAAAGGTCACATTTTCGGAAAAATCCCCTACCTGGGAAGGAGCAAAGTAAACCCATGCCGTATCATGTGCATTAGGTGCAATTGTTTTATTAAAGTCGCAAGTAAATGGTCCTGCAGTGGTAATTCCATTTACAATTAAATCAGTAGAGCCTGTATTAAAAATGATTACACGCTTCGCACATTTAGCCCCTGCAACAATCTTAGGAAAGGTAAGAATCTGATCGCTCAACATCACAATGGCGCCAGTTGGATTAGACTCAATGGAAATATCATCTAAGAAAAAATACATCGATGCGCTCGAAAAAGACTGATACCGCCACCTTACATACACATTATCACCAACATAATCGGCAAGTGAAGCGATGGCATTATCATAGGTAGCCATATTAGTAGCAGCGCAAAGTTTTTTTAAGGTCTTCCAAGTGTGCTTCCCATCGACAGAAACCTCTAAATAGGTAGTATCGGTATTTGATATCCTATCCTCAGAAGTAAATCCATTCTTCCACCAAAACTTTACGCGCTGATCGGCAGAAAGATTCATTCGTGGGGTCGTTAAAGAAAAACTTCCACTACTAAAAGAATACATTTTAGCAGAAAAATGTCCCTTATAATTATTAACACTTCGAGCACTACAAGACCAACCATTATCCCAACTCCAAGCCGAAGAATCGGGATAGTTGGTATTAATTACGGCAGATAAGGTATCAGGATGATCGGGATCGATTGTACTTACCCAATAACTCTCAAAATCCTGATTGTATGGAAACTGAGAAACAACCTGTTGAGTTTTAAAAACATCCAGGACTGATTCAACTGTTCCATTTATATTGCGAGCAACAACCTTCCAGTAATACTTGGTATTTGGTTGTAAAATTGATGTAGGCGTATAGCTATAACTACCCGCAACTGAAACCGAAAGATTGTCAACTACCTTAGTTAAATTAGCAGCATTGGTTCCAAAAAAAAGATCGTAGCTATTAGTGTTGGCACCCAAAGTAAACTGTAGCGGGCTATTCAGATCGATCTTTATTTTATTGTTCAGTGGAGATACTAAATCGGGATTACTCGGCATACCCGGATTGTCGTAGTAAAACCGAATATTAGCTTTGGTTCCAAGTGGATAGCATTCAAACCCGTCGGTTGTTGGAACACCAACGGCATCAGCCCCGCTGCACTTTACCTGCTTTAATCCAACTGTAGTTGCAGCATTTTTAAGACTATAAACAACCTTTCCACTTCCATTTTCCCAATGAATAACCAAATTGTCAGTCCCATTATAAACAAAAGGAGTGTCAAAGGTAATTGTGTACCATCCCTGTGCTCCGTAATGAACTGTTCCAGTCCAAACTAGTGTATAACCACTGGCAGTAGGATTTTCGTAGGACATGTTGCTCCACACACTTTGCGAAACATGCTTTAGATAGATTTTTTGGTTTGGCATGTCAAAATCATAACCAAGTGCAGTGAGGTCGGTAAAATTGTTATTAAAGGCAATGCCAGTGATTGTTTTTGCACCACCAACATCATCCTTTGTGTAAATTGTGGATGTATAGGAATACTTCCAGCTAGTATAAAAAGGCAAAGAGCTCTCTACATTACCAGTGCCAAATTGCACATACGATTGGCCAAAGCTCAATCCGGCAAACAGCATCAGGGAAATGCAAAGCCCCAATAATCGGGTAAAGTTTTTCATATTAGATTGGTTTAGAAAGTTTTTAGGATTTCTTAGGGACAATGTTAGCTTTCATCGTATGTGATAACAATAGGGGCATACCCTCATTTTGGTCAAGAATTACTATATTACCAGCGAATATTTTTATAATGCAACAGTTCCTCCTCCTCATAACTATCTTACTATCTACCATTTCTGCTTTTGCCGAAAACAGAACAGATTCGCTGTTACTCAGGCTCAACAAAGTGCCAGAAAACGAAAAAGCAGCAATCCTAAATAAATTATCGGATGAGGCAATAATTCGGTCACCAAAGGTGAGTTTCAACTATGCAGCCAGAGCATTAACAATTGCTAAAAAGCGTAAAGACCTTGAACAACAAGCTGAATCATACCTAAACATTGGTATTGCATTGCGCTACCTAGGCGAAAACAAGGCAGCTCTCGATTCACTTTATAAAACCATTGACTTTATTAACAATCTAAAAAACAAGAAACTAGTATCCCAACTACTCAATGTTATTGGAATTGTCCACTACCAGCTTGGGCACGATTCCTTATCGATGGACGCTTATAATAAGTCGTTAAAAATACGGAACGACATAAACGACATAGAGGGGGTTGCAGCCATTTTGAATAATCTTGGAAACTTGTTCAATGGCATGGGCAATTTTGACAAGGCGCTGGAATACTACTATAAATGTTTAAAATACGATGAGGCCTTAAAAAATGTAAAAGGACAATCGGCCACCAACAACAACATTGGGATGGTCTACCAAAATCTGAAGGACTATAACAAGGCGCTATACTATTACAATAAAGCCGAAAGCCTTGCGGTTGCCAACCACGAGATGGAAAAAATTGCCTCCATACTTAATAATATTGGTGCCACCTACCTTTCACTTGAAAAGTATGATAAAGCCATCTCCATTACAAAACAATCGAATATTTACTATAAAAAACTTGGAGAGAACCTCCAAATGCAACGAAATTATACCAACCTAGGACTTATTTATGAGTACAAAAAGAACTTTGACTCTTCCATATACTATCACAAAATAGCACTTAAACTAGCCAACAGACTTAACAACCCATCACTGATGGCTGGAGCACACATCAACATGGGTAGACTATATCTTAAGCGAAACAAAACAGGTATGGCCTTAACCGAATTAAAAAAAGCGAATGCATTAATAAAGAAAACAGAAAACTTATACATCCAGAGCCGACTCCTTCTTGGATTTGCCAACGTATACAGCACCATGGGCAACTATCATAAGGCTTTCGACTACCTTGCTGACCACCTAGCCTTACGAGATAGCCTCTACAACCTCGAAAAAGCACAAAAAGTTGCCCAAGTGGAAGCGCAATACGAATCGGAAATAAAGGCACAACGTATCTCCTCCCTCCAGCTGGATCAAAAGATAAAAGGGATACAGATTGAAAAATCAAACNCCAAAGTAAACAACCTGCTTATCCTAATTGGCATTATATCATTACTGATAGGATTAGTTATTTGGCTGTACATAATTAAGTTTAAAACTAGCCGTAAATTATCGATTCAAAACAGGCAGATTCACGAACAAAACAGCATGCTCAATGAGGCAAATCAGGAGTTAAGCCAAATTAACAGCCAACTTGCTCTCTCACAGCAGCAGCTTCATGCGGCCAACCAAACAAAGGATAAGCTCTTTGGCATTATTGCGCACGACATGAAGAGCCCAATCGATCATCTTCGCACAATGGTATTCCTGTTGCGACATTCAAAAAACACGAACAACCTTGCATCGCTTGGGAATAACTTTACCGAACTCGACAACTCCATTCAAGCAGTCAATGAACTCCTGAACAACCTAATTAACTGGGCGCAAGTTCAACGCGACCAGATTCGATATGAAGAATCTCGATTCGACCTATCAGAGGTAATTGTCGATACCACAACACTATTTGAATATCTGTTGAAAGAAAAAAATATTACCATCAAAAAAAATAGTCATTCCCCATTTGAAGTTGTAAGTGATAGGAATATGGTTGAATTCATTGTACGAAACCTACTAAGCAATGCCATCAAATTTTCCAATAGCGATGCTTCGATTTCTATTCAACTGGTAGGATCGAACCATCAGTTTAGTATTGCCATTACTGATCGAGGAATTGGAATGTCGCAACAAACAGTTAATCTACTTTTTACAGCCACCCAAGTAAGAAAAAAAGGCACACACAACGAAAAAGGAGCCGGTTTGGCACTTCAAATTTGTCAAGAATTTGCCAAGCAAATTGGTGGAACAATTAAAGTTGAAAGTCAGGAAAACAAGGGCTCAATATTCACATTATCCGTTGAGAAGAAAGAAGAAACGGCATGAAAAAGAAGATTCTCATAGTAGATGACCACCCTCTAATGAGAGTAGGTATAAAAATGCTTCTCTCCCAAAATCAAAGCTATGAAATCATTGAAGCAAGTGGTGGTGCTGAAGCCATGGACTGTCTAAACAAAACTGAGATAAACCTAGCCATTCTAGATATCGATATGCCCGAAATTAATGGCGTTGAGGTTGGCCACTACATTGAAAAGAATTATCCAGAAACCAAACTTATTTTCCTCACTAGCCATGCTGACTTTAACACCTTTGCAGAAGCATCGGAAATCAATTATTCTGGATTTCTATTCAAGGAAAATGCCCTAGAGCTGCTACTAGAATGCGTTGTGAAAGTTTTTAACAATGAAAAATATACTAGTCCCGAATGCGCAAAACTTACCAATAATAATAAGGAACGGCTGGAGTTACTACAGCACCACCGAAAGAGAATTGAAAGCCTTACACAAACTGAGCGAAGGATTCTCCTACTCATTTCTGAAGGAAAATCTACACCACGCATTGCAGAGGAACTTTTCAATAGTCCTAAAACCATTGAAAATCACAGGACCAACATCTGCCAAAAGATGGAACTCAAGGGAGCAAACAATCTTCTTTCGTTTGCACTTGAGTATCGAGACCTACTTCAAAAAATCATTGGCAGCTAACCCTTTTCTCTAAAGCGAAAATTTTTTGGAAGGAAGGTCAACCGCAAGCTTTGGTCGTAGGTAATATAGCTCCACACCCAATTTATAAATATTTGAATTTTATTCTTCAACCCAAATATGGATCGAAGGTGAATAAACATCCATAGAATCCAGGCAAAAAGCCCCTGGAAGTGTGCAAAGGGCAGATCCACCACCGCCTTATTGCGACCTACAGTAGCCATAGAGCCAAAATCGCTGTATCGGAATGGTTTTAGTGGTTGGTTTCTCTTAATTCTCACAAAATTTTTTGCCAAATTTCGCGCTTGCTGTATGGCAACCTGAGCAACTTGCGGATGACCATTTGGCCAACGTTCATTGGTAATATAGGCAACATCGCCAAGCACAAAAATATCCTCCGCATTCTGAAGCCGATTATAGCCATCACAAAACAAACGTTTCCCCCGCATAACCGATGCTACAGGAACGCCATCAACCAAATTAGCCGAGATACCGGCCGCCCAAACAAGTGTTTTCGTTCTAATATTTTCTCCCGACTTAAAAAGAACAACTTTCCCATCGTAATCAACAACCTGTGTCGAAAGTAAAATTTCTACGCCCAACTTTTTCAAGAACTCCGCTGCCTTTTTTGATGAGGAAGCCGACATGCCATTGAGCAATCGGTCTGACGCCTCAACCAGGACTATTCGTATTTTATTACAATCCAATTCCCGGTAATCTTTCGGAAAAACATACCTTTTCATTTCGGCTAAAGCACCAGAAAGTTCAACCCCCGTGGGCCCCCCCCCCACTACAACAAGATTCATTTCGGACTCCCACACTTCATGACTAGGTGTAACGAGGGCATCTTCAAAGTTGTGCAATATATTATTTAACAATTCTAATGCTTCTACTACGCTTTTCATAGGAATGGAGTGCTCCTCAACGCTTTTCATTCCGAAGAACGAGGTAGAAGCACCGTTTGCAAGAACAAGATAGTCGTATTGTACAGTGCCCAAGGTTGTGGAAACCACCTTCTCCTGGACATCAATTTTTTCTACTTCGGCAATTCGAATAAACGTGTTGGCATACTTCTGAAATATTTTTCGAATTGGGAATGAAATATCTCTAGGCTCTAGGCCTGCTGTAGCCACCTGATAAAAAAGAGGTTGAAACTGATGGTAGTTATTCTTGTCGATGAGCACCACCTGATACCCAGAATGCCTTAATTTTTGAGCAAGAGTTAACCCAGCAAATCCAGCACCTATAATAACGATGCGCATTTGTGATGACCTTGGAATATTAAGCATACGATTTATGAATATGTCCGCGTATAAACAACGTTAGTGCTAATTCGTTCACATAATAAAAACAAAAAGATGCCCCAAAGAGCATCTTTTTTCTTTATGACAAGTATCTTAAAATTTTACACGATTAACATAGCATCGCCATAGGTTCCAAAGCGGTATTTCTCCTTCACCGCGTCTCTATACGCCTCCATTACTCGATCGTACCCCCCAAAAGCACACACCATCATAAGTAGCGTCGATTGAGAGAGGTGAAAATTAGAAATCATCCGGTTGGGTACTAGAACATCGTATGGTGGAAAAATAAACTTGTTAGTCCAGCCCTCATATGGTTTCAGATATCCATCAGTAGTCACTGAAGTTTCCAACGTACGTAACACAGTTGTTCCAACAGCACAAACACTCCGCTTTAACTCTTTCGCTTTATTTACAGTAGAAACGGCATCATCTGAAATCCGGATTTGCTCGCTATCCATCTTATGCTTTGTTAAATCTTCAACGTCAACTGTTCTAAAATTACCCAGTCCAACATGCAACGTAATCTCAGCAATATTGACGCCCTTTATTTCGAGCCGTTTAAGGAGTTCCCGACTAAAGTGTAACCCTGCAGTAGGAGCAGCCACAGCACCTTCATACTTCGCAAATATGGTTTGGTAACGCTCCCTATCTTCTGGAACAACCTCCCGTCGAATAAACTTTGGCAACGGTGTTTCGCCCAAGCGATACAAAGTAGACTTAAATTCTTCGTAGCTACCATCGAAAAGGAATCGAAGAGTCCTCCCGCGACTAGTAGTGTTGTCAATAACTTCTGCAACGAGAGTATCATCCTCCCCGAAGTATAGTTTGTTTCCAATTCTTATCTTTCGTGCAGGATCAACCAATACATCCCAAAGCCGTTGCTCACGGTTTAGTTCACGCAAAAGAAATACCTCAATTTCAGCACCCGTTTTCTCCTTATTCCCATACAGCCGTGCCGGAAAAACCTTGGTGTTGTTGAATACCATTACATCACCTTCGTCAAAATAATTAATTATATCCTTAAAAACATGGTGATCGATTTTGCCTGTAGCACGATTAAGCACCATCAAACGAGATTCGTCCCGATGTTCGGCAGGATTTTTAGCAATCAATTCTGGCGGCAGGTTATACTTAAACTGAGATAATTTCATAAAAAATGTATTAGTATTTTAAACACTGACCGTTATACGAGAAATTTTTTCACTTGTTTCGCTCAACTGAAAATTTTTCTGAAAATTTTTGTTCGAGATCATCTACAGTTAGAGATTCATCAACACTAAATGGCCCACTCGATAGCCTACGAAGTGAAATTAGATGCGCCCCGCTATTAAGTATTTCACCTAAATCACGACCAAAAGATCTCACGTATGTTCCCTTGCTGCACTTTAACAAAACAGTTACAAGTGGAAGTTCGATGGATTCGATGGAGGCATCCCAAATGGTAATACGATTTGGCTTCATTTCAACGACTTCACCCCTTCGGGCAATATTATAAGCACGATGCCCATCAATCATCTTAGCCGAAAAAATAGGTGGGATC
>JGI20225J20221_1000841_pt1 | contig 59270 bp, 54 predicted proteins | sample BioMet4_FD_20221 | JGI IMG/M metagenome (IMG submission 20221) | reverse complement strand
TCTCCGTACTTATTACTTGGAACTCCAACCACTTCAACAGCCTGAACGGCGGGATTTGTATATAAAAAATTCTCAATTTCCCGTGGATAAATATTTTCACCCCCGCGGATTATCATATCCTTGATCCTTCCTGTAACACGGAAGTAGCCGTTTTCACCCATTACACCCAGATCCCCTGAATGCAGCCAGCCTTCAGCATCGATGGCTTTGGAGGTGGCTTCAGGATTTTTATAATATCCTTTCATGACATTATAACCACGGCAGCAAAGCTCACCATGCACTCCAGGAGCAACTTCCTTACCCGTTTCAGGATCGGCTACCATAACCTCCACATTGGGATAAGGCTTACCAATGGTAGTAGCCCGAATATCAGGAGCATCATGAGTTGTGGTAGCAGTCATCCCCGGAGAAGATTCGGTTAAGCCATACACGATGATGATGTCTCTCATATTCATTTTATTCATCACCTCATTCATCGTCTCGATCGGACAGGGAGCTCCGGCCATAATTCCTGTTCTTAATGATGACAAATCAAACATGCTGAACATAGGATGATGAAGTTCTGCAATAAACATAGTCGGCACTCCGTACAAGGCCGTACATCTTTCTTTCTGTACAGATGCCAGTACGATCATCGGATCGAAACTTTCAACCATTACGATGCTTGCTCCATGAGTAATAATGGCACACATGGCCAATACACATCCGAAGCAGTGGAACATTGGAACACATATACAAAGCCGGTCATCGGCCGTGTATTTCATGGCTTCCCCGGTAGCATACCCACAATTTACAATGTTATGATGGGTAAGCATTACTCCTTTGGGGAATCCTGTTGTTCCTGAAGTGTATTGCATATTGACCACATCATGGCAGGAAGTCTTCGATTTTATTTCAAGGAATTTTGTGTCATCCACCTGGCTTCCCAATTCAATCAATTCATTCGTTGTGAACATCCCCCGATGTTTTTCAGGACCGATAAACACAATATTTTTAAGAAATGGAAATTTCTCGCTTTTAAGATAACCCCGCTGACTTTCCTTCAGTTCCGGTACCAGATCATAGACCATCGAGACATAATCACTGTCACGGAAACCATTTACAAGAGCTAAAGTGGAAATATCGGAGTCTGTCAGAATATACTCTAATTCATGGGTTTTGTAATTAGTATTTACAGTCACAAGAATAGCTCCTATTTTGGCCGTAGCAAACATAAATGTGATCCAGTCGGGGACGTTGGTGGCAAAAATACCAAGTTTATCTCCGGGATTCATTCCGAGATGCACCAAAGCCTTGGCAAGATTGTCAACGCGTTCGTTGAATTGGGCGTATGTAAAGCGCAGATTCCGGTCAGAATAAATCATGAAATCCTTGTCAGGAGTTTCAGTCGCCCATTTTTCCAGAAACTGACCGAGCGTTTTATCTGTTAATTCCATCGAAAACATTAAATTGGTGCATAAACTACTCCGATAATTTGGGCAGGTGACTGATCAGCTGCGTGAACGTTGTGTTCGATGAGTGAATCGTAATAAATACTGTCGCCCTGACTCAGATAATAAGTATCTTTCCCGTAAGATATTTCCACGTTACCGCTGAGCACAAAGAGAAATTCTTCACCCTCATGAGAAGACAAACTAAATTCCTTGTTTGTCAATGGATGAATATCTATGAAAAAAGGCTCCATAGCCCTGTCCGACTTGGCATTTGCTAATGGGAAGAAATCCAGATTCCCGTTGACACTGCTATTCTGGCTTGAAAAGCTTGAACCCTTACTCAGATCTTTTTTCCTGGACACAACAGGCCCTACATTACTGACATCATCCAAAAAGGTTCCTAATCTGACTCCTAAAGCTCTGGCTACTTTTATCAGATGACCAAGTGACGGAATTAACTTGTCGCTTTCTAATTTGGCCATCATTTCAACAGAGAATCCGCATCGTTCAGCAAGCTCTTCTATCGAAATTTCTTTCTGAGTTCTGAGAGCTTCTATTCTTTTGCCAATGCTTTTATTTGCACTCATTTTTATTATCTTTAGATTGACATTGACGGCAAAAATAATATTTGTTTTTAGAATAATATTGTATTGGCCGCTAATCTCAAAAAAAGTTAAAAATTGCGTAAATGGCTGAGGCTATTACAAAAAGCCTATTTTTACACAAATATTTCTCCGATTTGTTACCAAAAATTTACAATTTATTATCATTTAGTAAGTTTCTAAAGATACTTCTCCTGATCCTGATTCCTTTATCCGGATTTTCAGAGCAGCATTTTACACTGAGCGGTTATCTTCGGGATTCCAAATCGGGGGAAGCTCTCATCGGTGCCAGTATTTATCTGAAAGACAGCAATAATGGTACGTTTACAAACGAATACGGTTTTTTCTCGCTTTCGCTGCCTAAAGGAACTTATCACCTGATCATTTCTTATATCGGGTACCAACCGAGAGAAGAAAACCTGGTTCTTGAAAAGGATATTCAGCAGAATTTTTCTTTGACTCCCCGGAATATAGAACTCGAAGAAATTACAGTTAAAAGCGGATCAGAAAACAGTGCCCGGGAAAGGGAACTTGGTTCTTTACATCTGAATGTAAAAGAATTGAACCAGATTCCCGTGCTGTTCGGGGAACAGGATATTTTAAAGTCAATTCAACTCTTACCCGGGATAGTGCCTGCAAGTGAGGGAAATTCTTCATTTCATGTCAGGGGTGGGAATACCGATCAGAATTTGATTCTTCTTGATGATGCGCCAGTCTTTAATCCATCCCACCTGTTAGGATTCTTCTCTGTATTTAATTCCGACGCCATCCGCGACCTCAAGCTTTACAAGGGAGATGTTCCTGCACGGTACGGAGGTCGGGCCTCCTCAGTAATGGATATACGGATGAATGAAGGGAATCTTAAAGAATACCACGTCTCGGGAGGATTGGGACTGATTTCTTCGAGGCTGATGATAGAAGGGCCCATTGCAGAAGATAAGGCCTCTTTTATGATTTCAGGGCGAAGGACTTATGCGGATCTTTTTCTTCCTCTTTCGAGTGATGAAAACATAAAAAATAACAAGCTGTATTTTTATGATCTGAATTTCAAATCGAATGTGATCCTCAATAGAAATAACCATCTTTTCCTTTCCGGTTATCTTGGACGGGATGTCTTAAAATCCAATGATTTTGGGTTCAACTGGGGCAATCGAACAGGATCTATCCGATGGAATCATCAATTCAGCCCTTCTTTGTTTTCCAACACCACTTTTGTTACAAACGATTACGACTACCGGACAGAAGGAGACATTGGCGGCGAATTCACATTGAAAGCAGGGATCAAAGACATTTCATTGAAACAGGATTATACACTATCCCTGTTCAATGATTTCAAGCTTCTATTCGGTTTTAATTCCATATTTCATCATTTCACCCCCGGTGAAGTAACTTCTTCTACCCTGAACAATTTTAAAGTTCCCGATAAACAGGCTCTTGAAAATGCTCTTTACATCTTTTCAGAAAAAAAAATATCTTCCAGGCTCAACCTTGGCATAGGACTGAGATATTCCTTATTTTCCCTGTACGGTCCCGGAGCTGAAAAATATTATGATTCAGACGGAATGCTGGTTAAAAACGATTCTTTCCCTTCTAACCGCTTATACAGGAATTATTCAGGTCTGGAACCAAGGATTAATCTGACCTGGATGCTTTCAGAACAATCTTCAGTTAAAGTGGGATTTAACCGCATGAGCCAATATATCCATCTACTATCAAATTATACCTCGGGAACTCCTGTTGATTATTGGCTTCCTTGTTCCAATAACATTAAACCACAGAATGTCAATCAATATTCTGCTGGATATTTCAGGGAATTAAAACAAAAAGGGCTGGAGTTCTCTTTGGAAGCCTATTACAAAGAGATGTCCAACCAGATTGATTACAAGAATAATGCCAATGTATTTTTAAATGAGGATTCGGAATCCGAGCTGCTTTTTGGCAAGGGCAGAGCCTACGGAATAGAATTTTTAGCGCGCAAAACAGCCGGGGCATTTACCGGATGGGTTTCCTATACCTTGTCCAGGAGCGAGAAAAAGTTTGAGGGAGTTAACAATTTCAACTGGTATCCCGCTCGTCAGGACCGGACGCACGATATTTCTGTAATTGTCAATTATCAGGTAAACCGCAAATTGTCTTTTTCCACGGCCTGGGTTTATTATACAGGAAATGCAATTACCGTCCCAAATGGCAAATATTACATAGACAACAATATCATCAGTTGTTACGATCAACGCAACAATGCCAGGATGCCTGCTTATCACCGGCTTGACCTCGGAGCCAATCTTGTTCTGAGGAAAAGCGAGCGTTTCACCTCCGAACTGACCTTTGGCCTCTACAATGCCTATGCCCGGAAGAATGCCTACCTCATCAATTTCCGGACCAATGAAGATAATCCAAATGTAACGGAAGCAGTGAAGCTTTATCTGTTTACGGCCATTCCCTCCATCACCTGGAATTTTAAATTCTAAGGTTCGAAGCCAGCCTCGAATGCCGTTATTTAATAAAAAGCTTTGTTCTAAATGATTCATTTGCCCGAAACTTTCCCAAGTGACTTTGAAATCTTTGATGTTAATTCTTAGGAACAAGATATATTTTATGAAATATTATGATTATCTTTCGAAATCTTTTTAATCTAAACTATTCAAAATGAAATTCATTCTTTCTTTTCTGTTGTGCCTTACCGCAATTACTCTGTCCGCGCAGGACGTACCCTTAAACCCAAAAGTGGTTTACGGTAAACTGGAAAACGGACTGACATATTACATTCAGAAAAATTCGCTGCCCAAAGATCGTGCGATGTTTTACCTGATGGTAAATGCGGGGGCTATTGATGAGGAAGATAATCAAAACGGACTGGCTCACTTTTGTGAGCACATGGGTTTTAACGGCACCAAAAATCTCCCGGATAAAAAACTGCTGAATTACATGGAGAAAAACGGGGTGTCTTTCGGCAGAGGGCTGAATGCTTTTACAACGACAAGTTTCACCTGTTACAATCTCAATGATGTTCCCACAACAAGGGAATCACTGATCGACTCATCGCTGATCATCCTTCACGAATGGGCAGCAAATGTCGCTTTTACCACAGATGAGATCAATAAAGAGCGCGGAGTCATTCACGAGGAGTGGCGTACATACGGCGGAGCCAGCCGCAGAATGAGCGATATCACCAGCAAGGCACTGTACAACAATTCAAAATACGCCTTCCGCAATGTCATCGGCACATTGGATGTGATCGATCATTTTGACCCCGAACTTGTGAGGCAGTTTTATAAAGATTTTTATCGTCCTGATCTGCAGGCAGTCATTGTAGTGGGCGACATCGATGAAGCAGTAATTAAATCTAAAATTGAAAAGCTGTTCGGCGCTGATCCTAAAAGGGTAAATCCAAAAGTAACTCCCAATATTATTGTCCCTGACAACAAAGAGCTGATGATCGGATCCGCAACCGATAAGGAGGCACAGAATATCGAAATAAGCCTCTATTTCAAGTATCCTGATCCCGTTAAAAAAGATCTTGATTTTGTAAAAGAAAACATGCTCAAGTCACTCTACAATTCGATGTTTTCGGAGAGGTTCAGTGAAATACTTCAAAAAGAGAATCCACCCATGAGAAGCGCGTATTCCGGTTTCGGAGGATTTACCAAACATCAGAGCGCTTACAGGATCTCGATCGGTGCCCTGAATAATGATCCTTTGCGGTCGGTAAAAGCAGTTATGATCGAAAACGAGCGGGTAAAAAGATACGGTTTTACCACTACGGAACTACAAAGGGCTGTAAAAAGGACGCTTATCAATTACGAAAAAGCATACGCAGAGCGGGATAAAAATTTCTCATCAAGTTTTGTCTACAGTTATATTTCTCATTTTTCTGAGGAACAGCCCACTCCGGGGATCGCATACATGAACGAACTGGCGAAAAGTTACCTCCCCGCCATCACCATCGAACAGATCAATGCACTGGCGAAACAGTACATGACCGATGAAAACAGGGTAGTGATTATCCACGGACCGGAAAAGGAAGGTCTGAAACTGCCTGCTGAACAGGAGATCAGGGATATTCTTTCCGAAGTCCAGAAAATGAACATAGAGCCTTACAAGGACAAGGAGATAGCCGCCAAACTCATCTCCAAAGAACTGAAAGGATCTCCGGTTGTAAAGGAAGAAAAGGTTAAAGACTTTGATGGCACGCGGTTTATTCTTAAAAACGGAGCGAAAGTCTATTTTAAAGCAACGGATAATAAAGCAGATGAGGTAATGCTCCAGGCTTTCAGCAACGGGGGATCATCGCTTGTTGCAACCGAAGATGTTCCATCAGGAGGTTTAGCCTCTGCCGTGACGGCTTTCTGCGGTTTGGGTGATTTTTCCAGCCAGGATCTTAAGAAATATCTTGCAGGTAAAGTGGCCAATGTAAATACAGGACTTTCTGAACTGGAGGAGATGGTATCAGGAAGTTCCAATGTAGCAGATATGGAAACGATGCTTCAAATGGTTTATCTTGTTTTTACAGCTCCCCGTCACGACGATGCGGCCCTGAAGTCGATTATCGACCGTTCTAAAATGAGCCTTCAGAACCGCAAGTCTGATCCGAATTCAGCGTTGCAGGATACCCTTTCCAGAATTATGACCAATTACAGCCCCAGGGTGAGCTTACTAACCCCTGAGTACTTTGACAGGATTGATATCAACAAAGCCTATGCTATATCGGCGGACAGGTTCAGGGATGCAAGTGATTTCACCTTTATATTAATCGGTAATGTGGATGCTCAGAAAATGAAGCCCCTGATTGAGAAATACATCGGATCCATTCCGGATATCGACCGGAAAGAGAATTGGATAGATCATAAGGTTCAACCTAAAAAGGGCAAAACAACCAGGGCGATTACCGCCGAAATGAAGGAGCCCAAAGCAACTGTTTTTGTGCATTACTTTGGTGAATACCCCTGTGTGCCTGAGAATGTTGAGTACCTTAACGCAATAACCTACATACTCCGGATGCGCTTCACTGAAACGATCCGCGAAAAGCAGGGGGGCACGTATGGTGTAAGTGTAAATGGTACATTATACAGAAGGCCTGTAAACAACTATAAATTTACCATGAGTTTTACCTGCGCTCCCGATAAGGCTGATTTCCTCAAGGGACTGCTTTACGAAGAGATCAAAAATCTCAAGGAGAATGGCGTAACAGAAACTGAGCTTAATAAAACAAAGGAGAATTTTCTCAAAGAGTACTCTGAAAAACTCAAGAGCAACACGTATATCATGGACCGGGTTAAGAATTACATCAATAATGGGGTATACACCCCGCTTCCCAAATACTCAACCGATATTTACAATCACCTCGATGCTGGTAAAATAAAGAAGCTGGCCAATGAAATATTTAAGGAGGATGTGGTGGAACTGGTGATGAAACCAACGGAAGGATCGAAAGCCGCTGAAACTAAAAAAGTGAGTGAAAAACTTTTAATTCTTCTTGATGGTGAAGAGATCCCTGAAGAACAATATAAAACCTTTAGCATTAATAACTGCAAGACGATGATGAAACTGAGTCCACAGGCTTCATTGGCAAAATATGGTGAAAAAGGAAAAAACGGAGCTTTACTTATTACAACTAAACCAACTGCCGAAGATTCACCAATCAATTATACGGATGATGCAGTATTTATGAAAACGGAAGTGATGCCTGAGTTTCCGGGTGGCTCAAAAGGAATAGGAGATTGGATCGCTCAAAATGTACCCTATCCTGAAGAGTTAAAGGCAAAAAACATTCATGGGTTTGTAATAGTCAATTTTGTAGTAAACAGCAAGGGAAAAGTTGTAAAAACCAATGTATTGAAAGGCATTGATCCTGATATAGATAAGTTTGCTCTCCAGGCAGTTGACAAGATGCCCGAATGGAAACCCGGACTGAATAACGGGAAGGCAGTAAATGTTTTTTATACTGTGCCGTTACGGTTCTAATTGGCCAACAAGGTATTTAAGGAGAATTTGGTAGAACTGGTGATGAAAGTCATAGAACTAAAAAAGTATATGAAATAAATATTGCCGAGAAATGAAAAGCATTATCTTACCGGATGAAGTCGTCATGAGCAAGATTTACCTGATAAGAAATATAAAGGTCATGCTTGATAGGGATCTTGCTGAACTTTTCGAGGTTAAAGCCATTCGTCTGCGGGAGATTATAGAGCAAATCCTAAAGAGCAGGAGTTTACAGTCATTTTCTGACAGGCGATCCTTTAGTTTTGGAATACTTTTTGGGGAAATACCCTGTCCACGTTTTAGATTATTTAGTTGCATTGCAAATAGACAAGAATTAAAATGGTTTAATCTCCAACAACTTTAATGATGTTTCAACGGAAACTAATTCAACTGAACAAAACGGCAGCTGGCAACAACCGCTATGCGCAAATGAAATGTTAGGTACAAGTACAAAAAATACTATAAATGTCTATACCAAAACTCATTTACCACTATACCAACATAGAAGCATTAATTAGTGGCATATTTAATCAGAAAGCAGGTGATGTAGAAAAAGACAACGACATTTGTCTTTGGGCGACTCATTGTGAGTACTTGAATGACACCATTGATAGTTATTTAGGCGATATTCTATTACATAAAAACCAAGAAATTAAAAACATACTAAAATTGGACTTAAAGTCCCTGGTTAGCGAATTTAAGTCGAGTTATATTATTTCATTTTCTGAGAGTAGAGATTGCTTGCCAATGTGGAATATGTACGGCAAAAATGGGAAAGGAATAAAATTAGGCTTTGACTTTGAAAAAATCATGTGCAACCCAAAATATGTCGATCATTTCCACCATTGTGTATACGAAAATACTGAGAGTTACGATAAATATTGTAACATGATTATTAGAAAAACAAAAAAAATATACGAGGAGGGCCTACCTGTTGGTATGGAAGAAAATAAAGTGAGTAAAGACGCTTTCATGTATGGACTTATTCATGCTTTTGCTAGACATATAAAATCACAATCTTATGAACATGAGAAAGAATGGAGAATACAAATACCAGCATATGAAATTAATACACCAATTGAATTTAGATATTGTTCTGGTGTATTAATCCCATTCACGAGACAATTTTTACCTAAGGACTCATTAAAAGAGGTTTGGATCGGGCCAACAAACGACATGGCAAGAACTGAAAAATCGATTAGACTGTATTTAGATTCAATCGGTTTTAACAAAGTTGATATTAAGAAATCAAACATTCCATTTAGAAACTGACAAAGAATAAAACAAGCTTTATAAAGGTAACCCTTAATATCGGCCTTGGCATTTGCAAATGTGCCTCATAAAAGATTTGCATGTCTCTGATGTACCCGACTCCTTTCTCCCGAAGGGAGTAAATTTGAATAACCCCCAATGAAGTTGGGGGTACAAGCACTACGCTCGGCCCCAGCCCCGAAGGGGTTGAATGTGTTCTCCCATTTTCATAAATTGTATAAAAAAATGTCCAGCCACCATCAAATCTATTATCACATTGTCTTTGGCACAAAGCATCATAAGGCAACAATTCCGGATGAGCATTGCGAAGAACTATATAAATACATTTGGGGCATCATAAAAAATAAAAGATGCAAATTGTACAGGATTAACGGAAGCAGGGAGCATTTGCACCTGTTAAGCGATCTGCACCCCTCCATCGCCCTTGCAGATTTTGTAAGAGATATCAAAACATCTTCTTCTGTATGGTTAAAACAAAATGCCCAATTCAATAAATTCTCAGGCTGGGCGGAGGGATATGCTGCTTTTACTATTACCCACAGTGACAGGAACAGGATTATAGAATACATTAAAAATCAGAAGGAACATCATAAGAAAGAGTTTTTCCCTGAAGAGTATGTGCGTCTTCTTAAAGAGCATGAGATAATCTTCGATGAGAAATATCTGGACTAAAACATTCAACCCCTTCGGGGCTGGGGTTCGCGACCATCATTCTGCCTCCGGCTGCACCGGAGGTTATTCACATTCAGCCCTTCGGGCAAAGGTACCTCATAAAAGATTTGCATATCTCTGGCGTACCCGCTTCTCCCGAAGGGAGTAAATTTGAATAACCCCCAATGAAGTTGGGGGTACAAGCACTACACCCAGCCTCAGCCCCGAAGGGGTTGAATGTGTTCTCCCATTTTCATTGAGTCAATAAAAAGTCACGCCCACTATCAAGGGTCACTTCGGGCAATTACCGGCTATATTGAAATGACATATCACCATTCCGTTTTCTACCGCAGTTTAGTCGCGTTACACGTTACACGCAAAATGTCATATCATATGAATTATCAACTATTTACAGCCTTCTCAATGTAAAGCGCCCCAAATCAAATTGTCATGTAGAGATTACAATCCGAAAAAGGCGACTTTACATCACAAAACAGCTTAAATCATTGTCATTCAAATCGCTGCAAGGGTTTGCGATGTAACATGTAAAGCTCGCAGTTTCAAGGTTTCAGGGTTTTAGGGTTCCAAAGTTTCAAAGTTCCAGCACTCGCATCCGCTTGAAACCTTGAAACTTTGAAACCTCGAAACCCTTAATTCCTAATTCGTAATTCGTAATTAATTCAGCCACCTGTCCAGCGTCGGGCGGCTGGTGTCTGTTAATCTGGCGATATCCGTCTTTTGCATCCCCTTTTTTAAAAGATAGATCGCCACATCCCTTTTGTTGATCGATCCATTGGCCCCATACAGCTTGCGGTAAACCTTCAGCGCCGTTGACCTGAAATATTCTGTCAGGCAAATGGCTCCATCCATTTCACTTTCGCTGATCTCTTTCGAATATTCCCCATCGCAGACCATATTCATGGCCCTTAACATTACCGCAATCCTCAAGCTGATAATATCAAATTTGCCGTACACTCCTTGCAGGTAACCTGAGGCCTCCGCATCGGTTTTATCTGCATTCCGATTAAACCATTGCCCATACTTTTCTTCTGCCTCTTTGCTGAGGGTCAGCTCCAATACACTGTTCTGGTTAACCAGGTCGAACAGGTATCGTTCCCAGTCTAACTTTATCTTTTCAGGCAGAACTTTATTGCTGTATCTTGCTTTAGGCGCTTTGTCAGGATAAACCATACACATCCTCGAGAGGAAGCCATTTTCGGACCTGTTGTCGGCTGCAAGGGTGTAAAGCAGGTTGGGCTGCATTCCCCCGCAGACATTGATGCAGGGATTTTCAATATTCATTACTCCCGAGGTCTTGCGGTTATACGACATCCCGGAACCGCTCCACGCGCTGACCATGTTCGACTGCTCACCGCTCTTGTTATATCTGCCGAAATCGTCCAGCAGTCCTTTCAGTTCATCGCGCAGGATCATCATCCCCCTGGTGTTGGTCCGGTGGGCCTCAACCATTGCTTCGGGCGTAAAATCGTTGAGGATGTACTGCAGGCATTCGGGCTTCACGGGATCATCCGTGATCCCCCCGTCCATCCTTTCTTTATGCGACATCGACGAAAGCCGGTTGAACTCAGCCAGATCCTCGTTGTACTTTTTAATCGAACGGGCATCGAGCTTTCTGAAGTAGTCAAGGCAGAAATTGAGCGGCTCAGTTTTACCCGAAGATACATCTCCAAGAAGTACGAGCCAAAGCACGGGAAAATTACGGTATTTGGTCACCAGTTCCAGCTTGTTGCCAATGGCCAGGGAAGTGGCTGCCAGCACTGCTCCCCCCCAGTAATCCCGCGGAGTCCCGTACGTTTCGGCACAGTTTTCTATAATCTCCTGCACTGCCATGGGAAAATACCCGATCGGCAGAGGATTTATTTTTACTTCCTCCGTCTTCATTGTTTCAATCTCAGGGACGCTTTCATTCTTAAAAGCTACCCTCAATTCATTGATGTTTAGGTTATTCATAGGATTAGATTTTAAAATATATTTTGTTCCTCACTCATCTCTCATCGCTTATAGATTTCAATTAAATTTCCATGCAGCGGAGAACTGTTCGTTATTTGTAACAACCAGCTAACAAATCGCTCAACGCGTAAATTTTGGAATGAAGTTATAATAACATTTTTAGTGCATAACAAATTTCAATTTCTGAAAGAAGGTATGTAACAAAATGATTATTAACATATTACAGAGGCTTATAAAAATAAATTATTGCACGTCTGATTTTGAGGGGGAAATGGACCATTTTCTTTCTTATTATTTGGCTGAAAAAATTAAACGTGAAGATTGCCACGTTTTTCCGCAGCAATCGCGAAGAACTGGAATATAGCTTTTCCTTTTGCACACTTTGCACCTGCTTCTTGTACTCTTGGGTTAAGCAACTCTTTCGAGGCAGCGTGTATAATATGGATAATCTGTTTCCCTTTGCTTCCTTCAGCCTAAAGTCTACAGTCTACAGCAAAACAACCACCTACACTCAGTGACCAAGCCAGTACCAGGTCCGTACCAACTCCATACCAAGTCCAATACAAGGCTTAGTGAATTCTCACGGTATGGAAGCGGAGAAATGGCAATAATGGTATACTTTAGTACTATCACCATCATGATCTTTTAGAGAACTATGTGATTCCAATTTTTAACGGAAAACATTAGTATGGCTTGCCAGATAAGATATGCACCTTGCGTTTTCAGGCACTAACGTTAGCAAAAATGCCTTAGTACATGACAAAAATACAAATAGTTGATTATCAGTAAAATAAGTATTAAAATATTTGGATAAAACTCTGAATATCAGTATCTTACGAAAGATTTCCACATCAATTAGTAAGGATAATGACACCCAGAGCAGAGTCTAAAAGTAGTAAATTAGTTTCCATTTTCCATGAACAATCTGGTTGGAATCTGGCACGAGTAAAGTTCTTTGTTTTAATGATCAGTGCACTTTGTAAAGTGCAAACTGTTGGTTTTGAGAAGTTGGCTACAGCGTTTGATTGTAGTGCTTCAACCTGTTCTTCTTTGCGGAGAATCCAAAGGTTTATGGCTTCATATTGGCTTGATACAGACGTGATTGCTAAGTTGATATTCAAATTATTGCCTCATAAACCACCTTTCCGCCTGGCAATGGACCGAACGAATTGGAAGTTTGGACAGCAGAATATTAATGTATTGGTGATCGCGGTTATTTACCATGGAGTTGCTTTCCCGTTGTTGTTCAGATTGTTGCCTAAATTTGGTAATTCAAATACTAATGAACGGATTGAATTGATTGAACGATATATCAATTTGTTTGGATCTGAATCGCTGGATTGTTTGACCGCTGATCGGGAGTTTGTTGGCGAACATTGGATCAAATATCTGAATCGGAACAGGATTCATTACTATATCCGCATACGCGAGAATTTTTGGGTGCTGCAGCCTCACAATGGCAAACGAGTTAAAGCCTGTTGGCTATTTGCTGATTTGCCATTAAACGGTTGCCGGGTGAATCACCGAATTGTGTATCTGAACAACCAACTGTGTTATCTCTCGGCGTCGAAAGTTAAGGACAAGGAAGGAAAACCTGAATTGCAGATTGTTATCTCGTTCAACAAACCCGAAGATGCCCTGGAAATTTACAAAGAACGATGGCAGATTGAAACTGCTTTCAGAGCATTAAAAACAAGTGGGTTCAATATTGAAGATACACACTTAACTGATATTGAACGAATTGAAAAATTATTTGCCTTGGTGATGGTCGCATTCACCTGGGCATATGTGGTGGGCGATTATTTGCACAAATACGTCAAACCGATCAAGGTCAAGAAGCACGGCAATAAGGCTAAGAGTATATTCAAATATGGATTAACTTATATTGCAACAGTGCTGTTAAACGCTTTCATTCAGGATGATATCGATATATTCAGTTTTTTGTCATGTACTTAGCAAAAATGCACTAAAAAAATTTTGCGAAAATTACCAATATGGTAACTTTTTGATTATTTTTACTGTGTAGATTTTAGATACAGGGATGAGAATAATTGCCAAAAAGATACCTCGGGAATTTTGGGAAAAGTATTCTGACTCGGAAGAACAGCTCAAAACCTGGTATAAAGAGGCTTCAAAAGCAAAATGGAGAAGTCCAAACGATATTAGAAATGAGTATCCAAAAGTAAGTATCCTAAAATCCGGAAGAGTCGTTTTTAATATTTGTGGTAACAGGTACCGATTGATTACAAAGATAAATTACCTGCAACAATGGGTATTTGTAAGATTCATTGGCACGCATAATGATTATGATAATATAAATGCAGATGAAATTTGATATCATGGATATAAGAGTAATTAAAACAGAAACTGATTATCAACAAGCCTTAAAAAGGTATGATGCGATATTTGATGCTCCGGTTAATTCACCTGAAGGAGATGAAGCTGAGATACTAAGCATATTGATCGAAAGATATGAAGAAGAACATTATCCGATAGGTTCACCAGATCCAATAGAGGCAATTAAATTTCGCATGGAACAAATGGATCTGAGTAAGAGTGATTTGGCTGAAATAATAGGGTATAAAAGCCGGGTTTCAGAGATATTCAGCCGTAAACGTAAATTGACCCTGGAAATGATTCGTAAATTGCATGACAAATTAAAAATTCCCTATGAATCATTGATTGCTGACTTATAAGTAAAGTTAAGCAAGCCAAAGGTTTTATTACCTTTATAAGGTGTTATAATGCATTTTAAAACCTAATAAACTTGGACGATATTCAAAATAAGAAACAGATATCTGACCTCACTTTACAAACATTGGTAAATGAGGAACTATTTGCCCAATGGTTAAGAAGATTTTTCTATCTGAATCATTTTAAATATGAAATTTGAATAAATAATTTAACAAAAAATAAAGATTATCAAAGATTAAAATATCATGCAAAAATGATTTCAAGTACATTGTGTATAAATGAATTGTTCATTTTTGGATTCATACATCAAAGGATTATACGATGAAGTTATATGAATAGCGATATCAGGAGACAAAATAGAAAAGTAAGCGAAAAGAGGCTATTGATTTATTAATTAAAGGAAAATACGGTGTTTTACCCCTGTGCAGCATGGATAAAATATGATCAGAAATAACTCATTAAAAAAAGGGAAATGGACACATTCAGTATTTCAGTAAAAAGATTTGATGAATTCGCTTTCGAATACGCGCAAAGATTTATAAATATTGATTCATACCAGGCTCATATTGATAAATTCTGTGATTTGATAAAAAATAAACAACCAACCATTTTAGAACTTGCTTGCGGACCCGGAAATGTCACCAGATATTTAAAACAAAGATTTCGGGATTCCAGAATTATTGCTATTGATTTAGCGCCCCGAATGATTGATATTGCCAAAAGAACGGTAAGTGGAGTTGACTTCAGGGTAATGGACGTAAGAGAAATAAAGACTTTAGATATTCAGTTCGATTCAATAATGTGTTCATTTTGCCTGCCTTTCCTCTCAAAAGAAGATACATATCAACTTATTTCTGATTGTTCAAAAAAATTAGTACAGGAAGGAGTATTGTATATTAGCACAATGGAAGGAGATGAATCCAAAGCTGGATTTGAATCAACAAGTTTTACAGGAGATTCGAAAATATACTTTAATTATCATAAGCAAAAGGAATTAGAAAAAGCCTTAATCAATAATGGATTTACAATAGATACTAACTTTCGTCAGAATTACATTGAATCAAATGGTAAAATTACAATAGATTTGATTATGATTGCCAAGAGATTAAGGAGCCCCTTCGTGAGCGCAGTTTTGTAAACCGTGCCATTGTTCTTTAATGAGAATTGTGATGATGTATATATGGCTGTCTCTGAATACCTATAGAAAACGGTTGTCTGTTTAGTCACGTCACATTTTCTCATCGCCTTTTTAGAACCTGATTTCTCTCTCCATTAACGATGTTTCTTAATGACTCCCCGAAGTCTAAAGTTCCGTCATTTTCAATTCCTTTAGGAATTTCTTCATGGGGGATTAAGGTAAACTATCCCCAAAGTCTATTTCCCCGGATCTGCTATTTTATTCACCTTAACTGAAGAATTTCTAATCTGGAATTCAACAAATACAGGTATTTCTCTTTCATTTCTGCGGACAAAAAACTAATCTCAATCAGTTCCTTCCACCTGGGTATGGCAGAAAAAATAGTTCTTAAAACATTTTCAACACTTTTATCCGTAAGATCGCATCTCTCCTTACCAAAATAGTTAATCAGCATACTCCGTGTCAGATTCTTCTTTTTACCCCTAACCGGCAATGCAGTTTCCTCTTCCTGATCCTTAAATTCTATGGTAGTATTTAGCAGGTCATAACAAGGAGACAGCGTAACTTTATCTTCCCGGGTGATGATTGAAAAATTTTTTAAATGCATGTCCTCATTTCCGGTTAGATAATTGAACAGGGTGAGTTTAAACAGTTTCAATTTCTCAAGGGCCGGAAATGTGCAATATTCATTAATCAGATGAACCACTTGCTCCATACTGGAATTATATTTCGTATCACGGCTTAATCCGGCCAACTGGGCAAAATCTTCTACCGGAATTCTTTCTCTCCTTCCAGCTCTGTCGAACCGTTTAATGAAATAGGTCAAGGTACCATCAATGGACCAGATTAAACCATGCAGAGGTACTTCCAACCCCGCTTCTTTTGCCATCTTCATCGTCACATCTTCATTTTCAGGCATCTGTTGGAAGATGGCATGTTGAGGTTTAAGGATAAATTTTCCACCCTTATCCACCAACTCAAATTTTTCTTCCTTCACATTCAGCAAGGCACTCAGTTTGGGTTGAATTCCCTGAATGGACATCTTCGAGGCACGGTTGTAAGCCTCCTTACGCTGCTCTTCGGCTGAATATTCCAGCTCCTTTAATCCTTTGAGGCCCTTTGACAATAGTCTGAGTCCTGCATCACTGTAACGCTTTTCTCCGCAAGGCAAATAAGTAATGGGGCAACGGTTCATTGCGGTATTTCTTTTATAGTCACCGCTCCAATCATATCTTCTCCCACAGCTATTAATTGAGAAAAATAATCGTTCCGGTCAATTTTTTTTATTTTTAATAATCCCTCCAATTGGATTCCTTCGGGTAACAATCCATCAAAAAAAGGAGGAAATTTATTAAACCGATACGTCCGTGCGCTGGTAGGCATTGTCCGTGAAATCCATGATCCCTGGTATCCTTCAGGATATTCAAACAGGTAGGCTGTCCCTGGTTCCAGTTCAGTCAATATTCCCGCTTCTACACCATTTACAAAGACTTCAGCTCTTCTCATTTCCATTCTGTAAATTATCCATTAAAGGGCTTGTGAATCTGACTTTGATATTCAAAACCTTAAAGATTTTCTGCAAAGTATCCCATTGAATAGATTCTTTCCCTTTCTCGGCATCGTAAATCACGGTTTTTCCTACACCAGCCATATCAGCCAACTGAATCTGGCTTAATCGAGCTGCCTTTCGATGTTTTTTAATTACCTCAGCTAAAATAAACTCCATTTTTTTACCTTTATAGCAGTAAAAATAGAGAATATTTTATAAAAACAACAATTTAATGGTGATTTTTACTGCTAAAGCGGCAAATAAGGTTGTATTTTAACCGAATTTGAGATTTTCCACAGTTTATTACTGCCATAACGGTAAATCGAATGCTTTCAGTATTCCGGAACCATCATCCACCTAAAACCCTTAAAATCTAATGTAAAAGCAAAAGTCGCAAGTAGCAAAAGTCGCAAAAATCTCCCGAAGTCTTTATTTCAAAGCGATTGAGAAGAGATGAATTTGAATAGCTCCTTATCCGTTTTTGCCCTTTGGCTTCTTCAGCTCCTGCATCTCTTCCTTCAATTTCAAGACTACCGACGATAGTTCCTGCACATGCATGGTCCCCGGCTCCGGAAGATCGAAAGACAGACAGCCCAAAGCGCGCCATATTTCCAACACGGATGAAATCTCAACAGTATAAGGTTCATATTCAGGATTGTCAGACTTCAGCAAAAACTCCCGCTCATTCTGAATGTAGATGCGCTTGTAGACAACTCCTTCCCCGGCGGTGATCAGTACATACGCTTTGCCTTCGTGGACATCGGAAGCTTCTTCCACAAAATCACAAAATACGTACGACCCCGGCGACACCGGCAGCATGCTGTCGCCCTTGATCTGGAAAACCCGGTAGCTCCGGTTCGGGGAAAGCTCCGGAACAGGCATCGAAAAGTGCGGCAATTGCCCTACATACTCCGGATCAGAACGGCCATTCAGGTACCCCGCCGAAGCTTTCACCGGAACGATCGTAATTCGCTCATCATTCTCCGGGGTGACCGCTACGCTCAATATTTTCAGTCCCTGCTCAGTTTTTACTGAGAGGCTCCCTTCCTTTTCAAGATCTGCAGAAAGCAAATCATCCAGGGTAACCTCAAAAATTTCTGCCATGCGCCGGATCATATCAAGCTTCGGTACCCCCCGTCCCTCTTCGTAGGATCCAATAAGCGAACGTTTGGTTTCCAGTTGATTGGCCAGACCGTCCTGTGTAATCCCGTGCTTCTTGCGCAGGTATCGCATGTTTTCTTTCAGGAAAATCATTGTTGCAGTATTTTTTTCTTTCGAAATAATTTCTTACCGGTAAATTTTGTTAATTGCTAATAATATTAGTATTTTTGTTGTAAAGTTAATGAATTATCCGGTATTATGGACGAAGCTGTTCAGAAAAAACTAAACATATTAGCCGACGCAGCCAAATATGATGTGTCCTGCGCCTCAAGCGGAAATAGCCGCGGAAATGCTGCGGGAGGGATCGGTAACGCCGTGAGCTGCGGGATCTGCCACAGTTTCACCGAAGACGGCCGCTGCATCAGTCTTCTCAAGGTGCTGATGACCAATTCCTGCATTTACGACTGCGCCTATTGCATCAACCGCCGTTCGAACGATCGTCCCCGCGCTACGCTTACTCCCCAGGAGCTGACAGATCTTACCATTGGATTCTACAGGCGGAATTACATCGAAGGATTGTTTCTTAGCTCAGGGGTTATCCGGAATCCTGATTATACCATGGAGAGAATGTTGCTGGTAGCCAAAAAACTCAGGACCGAAGAACGCTACAACGGCTATATTCACCTCAAAGCCATTCCGGGTGCAAGCTCCGAGTTGATCCGCGAAGCCGGTATATATGCCGACCGGCTGAGCGTGAACATTGAAATTCCCACTAACCCTGAATTAAAACGGCTGGCTCCTGAAAAAGATCATAATGATATTTACAGGCCCATGAGCTTGATCAGGAACAACATCCTCGAGGGCATTGAGCAGCGCAGGAAATTCCGCAACGCACCGGTGTATGCTCCCGCCGGGCAAAGTACCCAGCTCATTGTAGGCGCCACGCCCGAAAACGACCGGCAGATCATCTCACTGGCTTCGAATCTCTACAAGGAACAGCGGTTAAAGCGGGTGTATTATTCGGGCTATGTTCCTGTAAATGAATATGACAAACGTCTTCCTGTCCTCAAAACACCGCCATTGGTACGCGAAAACCGTCTTTATCAGAGCGATTGGCTGATGCGGTTTTACCGTTTCAAAGCCGAGGAAATATTACCGGATAGTCAGCCATTCCTCGACCTCGAAATCGATCCGAAACTGGCGTATGCATTGCGCAATCTTCAACTATTCCCTGTCAATGTAAATACCGCCTGTTATGAGATGATCCTTCGGGTGCCGGGAATTGGAGTACAATCGGCCCAACGGATCCTGGAAGCCCGAAAATTCCATAAACTTACCGCACAGCATCTTACCAGAATAGGCGTGGTAATGAAACGCGCCAAATATTTCATTATCAACAATAAACTCCCGGCATCTATATGGAACTGGCCCGCTGAAACATTTCGCAGGCAAATTATGCAGGAGGAAAAACCGCGGCGTCAAAAAATACCCGATACCCAGCTCAAACTTTTTTCGTTTGGTGAAATTAAACAGCTACCGGCAGCAGAAACTACCCGCACATCGCCTGTAGAAACGCGATTTATCGCGTCTGCCGTCAGTTATAAAGACGCGATAAATCGCGTCTCTACAGTAATCGTCAATGACCATCCATAACATCCTCCGCGTCAATTCGCATAATTCGTAAATTCGTAATTGTAGTATGCTCTTCCTTTACGATAATACTTTCGAAGGTTTTTTATCAGTAGTTTTCGAGTGTTACAGCCGAAAAATCGAACCTGTAAATATCTCCCCGGAGACAAATCACCAGGAAATTCTTTTTATCCGTAAGGAAAAAATTGTTACCGACCGTATCCATGCTGATCGTGTATGGAAAGGTTTGCAGAAGAAATTAACCCCGGAGACCCGGCAAATGCCTTATTCAGCCTTTCTTTCAGGGGAAAATGGAATTGAGATGGCGCTCTACCGTTTCATCCGGATGACCTTCGCGTCACCGGTACCTGTAACCGGCAATTATGGAGATCCGGATGTTTTGATGGTGCGAAAAGCTGCCCGAAGAGTGATGCAGGAAGCCATGCGAATGTTGCAATTTGTCCGCTTCCAGCGAACACGAGATGACATTTACTTTGCCCCCATTAGCCCCGCTTACGACGTATTACCCATGATATTGCAACAGTTCAAAAGCCGCTTTGCCGATCAGGTTTGGCTGATCTATGACCTCCGGCGAGATTACGGATTTTTCTACGACCGCCAGACCATCGAGGAAGTCACCTTGACGGAAAAATCATTTAATACCTTCAACGGCACCCTATCTTCCGGACTGTTACAGGAAGACGAAGCGATGTACATGCGGATGTGGAACGACTATTGTCAAAGCATTACGATCAGGGAACGTTTAAATCTGAAGCTCCAAAAACAGCACATGCCTAAAAGATACTGGAAATTTTTACCTGAAAAAGGGATAAACAAGGGGAAAAAGTAATTTTGAAATCGTATTTTCTATTACATCCTATCCACTAATGCAGTACCCCCTAATCCAGGCTTTGGTTTCAACTTAATATTATGCCCAAAATACACGAATATTGAGGTCAAGTCACTTATGTCTGAAGTCTTTACGGAGCCCCGAAACTTTTCCCCCATCGTAATCATTAATTTCTTATAATTGTTTTTAAAGAATTATTCAATCTTTAAAACAGTGATTACCCTTTTTCTTATACTTTTTGCAGGAGCTCTGGTTGCTGGTTTACTGGGATCTATGACAGGATTAGGGGGCGGGGTTGTGATCATTCCGCTTCTAACCATTGGATTGGGAGTGGATATCCGTTACGCCATCGGGACTTCTCTGGTGGCTGTCATTGCCACCTCTTCGGGGGCAGCCATCGCATATTTAAAGGAAGGGGTGACGAATATTAGGATTGGTATGTTCCTGGAAATTGCCACTACCCTTGGAGCCATTTGCGGAACAATGCTTGCCCTGATTGCACCGACACATGCTTTAGCCATTATTTTTGGGATCGTTCTTTTATACTCTGCCGTAAATTCCTTTATAAACCGGGAAAAGACCTATCCTCCCTATAGAGAACCCGTTGCCGGGGAACATAAAATCACCGCATTCCTTCGACTTGACGGAAGTTATCCTTCGGGGAACAAACATATCCTTTACAACGTTTTTAATGTCGGCGGAGGATTTATTGTAATGGTTATTGCAGGAGTGCTTTCAGGATTATTGGGAATAGGCTCCGGGGCTTTTAAGGTGATCGCCATGGACAATGTAATGAAGATTCCCTACAAAGTCTCCTCCGCCACCAGTAATTTCATGATTGGGGTAACCGCCGCAGCAAGCGCCGGGATCTATTTTAGCAGGGGCTACATCGATCCGGTACTTTCCATGCCGGTAATACTGGGCATTCTGGTAGGAGCCGCCATCGGTGCAAGGACTCTAATTGCATCAAAAACGAGGAATCTTAAGATCCTCTTTTCCATTGTAATAGTCCTTCTGGCCATAGAGATGATTTACAACGGGATAACGAAATTGGTATAAATGAAAAATGCATTGATACAAAAGCCATTTAAGGACATGAGAATTTGGATCAGCCTGATTCTCAGATTAGGGGTTTTATTATCTTCTGTATTGATAGTAACAGGAGGAATACTGTTTTTGATCCAGCATCCCAATGAAGTGCCGTCCTTCAGGACATTCTCCGGACAACCTGAAAGGCTTAAGCACATCGGGACAGTATTCAAAGGAGTTCTGCAACTGAGAAGCAGATCTGTGATCCAATCAGGAGTTATTGTTTTGTTATCCACTCCATTATTACGGGTAATCTTCTCATTCATTGAATTTCTGATTCATAAAGACTGGATTTTTGTTGTAATTACCGCCATCGTTCTATCAGGATTGTTCTATAGTCTGCTGGGAAATTGAAATTCCGCGGTAATTCCAAAATACTTCAATGACCAATAATGACTATTAATGACTATCAATGACTACAAATATGACCATCAATCAATTGTTTCCCCTGATTATTATTACCTCAATTCCTATTTGAATTATCGGTAAAAATGATCTTTGGCTTCCCAATATACACAAATTGGCCTGTAGCTGCATAGTAATACTTTACAAGTCCTTTTTCATTTCCAATTTCGATTAAACTTTCGTTCACTTTTTCAGAAGGGATGAAATTATCCCCATAAATGGCTTTGTCAGGTGACCATTTGCTGGGTACAGAAATAGTGCACTCATAATTAAAATCTACCGGGATCGAATTCTCCCCATTTTCAGGCAAAAGCCAGGTAATTGAAAATTCTTCCTCCGAATGCAGATAATGTTTGGAGCCTTTGAAAAATTTCTGTCTTGCGAATCCCAGCCATTTGCAATTTGTGGTTGGGCCTTTTAGCATATCTACTACCGCGATATCAATACAATTCCCTTCAAATAGAAAGATCAAACCGTTGTGTTCCAAGTTACGGACATAATCTTCTATATCCCTGGGCCTCATAAATCCTATGCGATGAATCTGACCGTCTGAACAATAGGTATTGTTAGGAATAGTTTTGAAAAATTCCTTAGTCCCCCCAATATATTTATTCTGAAGGGAACTATCCTTGATTATCACACTCAACGCTTCAGCAAGAACCGCCATAAATATTTACTTTATTCCAATATAAGAAAATATACTTAGCAATCAAATAGTTAAGTACAAATACCGTCTGTTTCAAGTATTAATTATTTTCAATAATTTTATAAAACCTAATGGAAAAGAAATTCATGAAAATAACAATCTCACTGTTGGTAATTATTGCCTCCTTATCAGCATGTTACCCGGGGAATAAATTCCAGCGGGATTCAATCGCCGGGATAATCGGGACAAAAGTCATATGCAAAGAACCGGGCAGATACATCGGCTGGCCAACCATCACCCGAACAAAATACAATGAGCTGCTGATTGTTTTTTCGGGGAACCGGGATGCTCACATCTGCCCTTACGGAATCACTCAAATGGTCCGGAGCCATGATAATGGAATTACATGGAGTGCCCCTGTTACCATCAACAATACTCCTCTTGATGACCGCGATGCCGGTATCCTGGAAACAAAAAGCGGCACCTTACTGGTCAGCTGGTTTACTTCCCTTGCATTTGACAGACCGGATCAATACAAAAAACACCCTGATTGGTTAAGGCATTCAGAAAAACTCAGTGAAGACATCAAAAAGCAGTGGCTTGGGAATTGGACCAGACGTTCCACAGACAATGGGAAAACCTGGGAAGAACCTGTCCGGCAAATAGCCTCAGCTCCGCATGGTCCCATCGAACTTCATGACAATAGACTTTTGTACGTTGGCATAGGAACCATTAATGACAAAAAATCCATTGCTATTGAAGAGTCCAAAGATGACGGCAAGACCTGGAACTTAATCTCAACTATTCCAAATCCCTCAGAATTACTTGTTCAGAACTTATGGGAACCACATGCGCTTGAAGTTTCAAACGACACTTTAATTGCCTTGGTAAGATATAATTCTACGGATAAGGCAGATGGTTATCTTCATCAGTCTGAAAGCTATGATGGCGGGAAAACCTGGAGTATTCTTCATCAGACTCCAATATTTGGATTTCCTGCACATCTGCTTAAATTAAAAAACGGGAATATCCTTGCTGTATACGGAGTCAGGAAAGAACCTTACAGCGAAAGGGCCTGCCTGAGTAAAGACGGAGGGAAAACCTGGGATATTGAAAATGAAATTCTTTTAAGCCAAAGCAGAACCGGAGATCTGGGTTATCCTTCCTCCGTAGAACTTGAAGACGGTACAATTCTTACTGTATACTACCAGATCGATCAGCCGGGAGAAAAGGCATGTTTGATGGGCACAAGATGGAGGTTGAAATAGGAGAATTATATTTTAAAGCAATTTCCTCTTTTTAATTTCTTCTAATATCTTTCCGCTCAGAGGACGGCACTGGCAATTTTTAGAATGCTCCAGATGCCAGATAATCTTTTGCTCGATTGAAGGATTTTTGGGCATCTTATTGGCTAAATGCCATTCCTTATTAATTTTGTTCATGATAAGAATAAATATTTTGCAACACCTCTATTACAAACTTAAAACCGGAGATTTCTAAGTTTAGTGAAAGGAAAAAATTGCTGATGTATTGATTTGTTTTAGAAAGAAATTATTTCACCTCCTTAAAGACTGAAATCAACACATCAGCAAATCATCCAATCAGCACATCAGCAAATCACCATATCATTTTTTCTTCACTCCGGCCAGTTCTGCAATTTTCTGCATCTCACTTAGAATCTTTACCTGAATGTCAGAATTCCATTTAGCCGGCAAACCGTAAACCCGCTGAGAGGATTCACCTTCGTAACCGCCTTCTTTGAGGATAGTTTCAGATGGAATATAAGCCATATCGTCATTTGAATAACCCATTACGAAAATATCAGGGCCAAACAGCTTTTTAAGATCCAGATCATATTGCATCACCAGTTCACCCCCCAAGATCATAATTGGAAGGTTTCCCAATTTCCAAACCTCAACGGGATAAGGATAGGAGGTGATCTGTTTCCCGTTTTGAAGTTGATTCAACTGATTGGATGCCCAATTCTTTTCCCATCCTTTGAAGGTCTCAACATCTTTTGTTAACTCTTCTTTTGTTGGCAAAGTGGCAAAAGTCAGATTTATTTCAGAATATGCGGTTGAAATCGAAGGCTCAAGTTTTTTCATCTCGTCACCAAGAACTCGATCCACAGCGGCGGCAAGTTCATTTCCATATTGCTTAGCCAAAGCCACTGTTCTGCGGGGCAATGGATTCTGATCGGCTCCGGCTCCCTGGAAAAACATCGCGTTAACTCCCGGATGCATTTTCTCAACCGCAAGCTGAGCAAATCCAGGATAATCACCTGAAAATTTATAAAGATCCAACACAGTCCCATGGCAGGCATAGCCAAAAACTACGGTCTTCAGCTTACCCGCTTTATCGGTAATCCTGAGCACCGGAACCGAGTAATCATTGGGGCCTTTCAATTCAGTGAAAGGAGTTAAGAGTTTCTCTGTATTATTTCGCCGGTTAACCTGAAAACGGGTAATCCCATTTTGGGCATAAACCTGGGCGGGAGCCATTGACTTGAGGGCCTTACCCGCCAGATTAATCAGCTTTCCCTCCAGATTATCAGAATACTTCCTGATGTCTTCTTTTTGCTGTTCATTAAAAGGATAGATATCGGTAAGAGCGTCAGAAAGCACCGGGCCTGAATGAGTGTGTGAACCGTTCAGAATAATCTGGGATTTCTTTAAGCCATATTTTAATTCAATTCCATTTCTAATCCGGTCAGAAACGTTTTTCGGGAATCCTAAAAGATCCGCTGTAATCAAAACCACCTTATTGCCCTTGGCATCTTCCAAAGCCAGAGCCTTGGCATTAAGATCTATCAGGACACCTTCAGAAACGTGAGTGCGGCTTCCATAACCAGCCATCCAGAGCGGCTTCTGAGGGGTAATGATTACTCGTGCAGAACCAGCCTTCCAACTCCCTGACGCGTTATTCTGGGCATTAGCAATTGGGACATAAGTCAGAAAAAAGGAGGCAATAAGAACAATTAAAAGAGTATTTCTTTTCATTAAAATAAAAGTTTAAGTTCAATACAAATATACAAACAAAACCGAACGTCTTAGCGATGAAAAGTCTTAAGAACCATATTCGTAGAGCCGTTCGGTTTATACCTCTTATGTAACAAGTGCGAAAGTGACCGGGTGACTTTGTTCAGATGAGTGAAAATCAAACTAAAAGAAGTCACCCGGTCACTTGCCCTGTTATTTTACTTTGTGGCTGGATACTTGAATACTGCAGGACTTATTTATTAAATGGATTTCAACTGATCCCTGTTTTCATAAACCTTCATGATAGCATTGACAATATCATCCATATCCTGCCTGGTTCCAAGCAGCGGCCCTGAAGCCCAGATCATTACTACCGAATCCAGAATTTTATCCACATTGGGACAACTTAATTCATTACTAAATTTCTGCAATCTGGCAGGTTCAAACATTTTCTGATATACTTTCTGTGTCAGGATATTTTTAGTCCAGGGTTCTTTGTGCAGTCCCTGGGGAATATAAGTACTCAGCTTGATCCCTTCTGCTGCCAATGCTTTCAGGAAGGTAGCCCTTGGAACATTATTGAATTGCTCCGGATGATAAGTCATCATGTAAAGATAAAAAGCTCCGCTGTCTCCATCATAAAGTCTTTGAGGCGTAACAGCCTTGAAACTTTTGAGACGGGAATTTAAATACTGACCGTTTTCAGTCCTTATCCGCGCGCGCTCTTTAACTCCATCCATTTGTCCAAGAAGAACGGCTGCCTGGAATTCGTTCATCCTGTATTTCGGCCCTGCCACTTCAGTGCGTCCGCTTCTTGAGGTGCCATGGTTATGAATGGTAAAGCATTTATCCATAAAAGCCTGATCATCCCCTATAATGGCGCCGCCCTCACCACAGGCGATGGTTTTACTGGTCTGAAAGCTGAAACAGCCGAAACCGGCCATTGTACCGGACTTCTTGCCCTTGTATTCATTCAGAACAGCCTGACAGCTATCTTCTATCACATGAAGGTTATGCTTTTTGGCAATAGCCATGACCGCATCCATATTGCATGAATTACCGGCAATATCGACAGGCATAATGGCTTTCGTGTTTTTGGTAATCTTTTTCTCAATTAAGGCAGGATCAATCTGAAAGGTATCCTTATCAACATCCACCATTACAGGCAGTGCATTGGCCGTTAAAATAGAGGAAATAGTTCCCGGATCTGTTAACGGAGATGTTATCACTTCATCTCCGGCACCGATTCCAAGAGCCATCACGCAGGTATTCAGAGACTGGGTCCCGGAGCCCGTTGCCAAACAATATTTTGTCCCTAAAAGTTTAGCGAATTCCTTTTCAAAAGTAGGAACTGTTCCATTAGCTGATTGTATCCTGCACCAGATTCCGCTCTTTGTGGTCTTAACAACAGTATCAACCACCTTCTCATCACGATAAGGCCACTCAGGCCAGGGTTTATCAGGTTTTCTGACAGGTTCTCCACCAAGAATGGCAAGCTTCTGTGAGCTTTTTAAAACAGTGGGTGCTGCAAACAGATTGCTGGACGATGCGGCAGCAAGCGAGGTTGCTGAAACAGTTGCAATGAATTTGCGTCTCGAATAATTGTTAGCTTTCATTTCAGAAAATTTTAGTTATACGAAGGTCCTTTTTAAATGCAACTTTGGGTATAACAAATTTACTTAATTAAAATGAAAAAACTTTTATAAGAGGACATCAAAATTACTTATTATCAGTTAATTCGAACTCCTGTTTAAAAGAAACTGGATTAAACATGCTGCTCATATCAGCAGATCCATTGCCGTGGTAACCGCCATGAGACATTCCGCCACCCATTCGGCCACCGCCGCCCATTCCTGACATACCGCCACCCATGCGGCCGCCTCCATAATGGCCGCCACCGCCTCTTCCTGACATTCCGCCGCCGTAACTACCGCCTGAGCCTGGCCGTTCAAGACCTTTTATATTGATGTTCAGCGTCAATAATTCGTTTAATTTGATATTCGTTATATCGAATAATTCCTTCAGAGGAATGGCAATTTCATAGATAACGTGCTGTGCACTATCGGCCCCAATACCAATATTAATATCTGACGGATCATTCAGCTTCACTTCTGTCTTCCCCGATTTAAATCCTTTAATCTTAACGGATGACAAACTTGATTTATAAAAATTCATCATGTTGTTCTCGTTAAGCTTATTTTCATTTTTGTTGGCATCTCTCCTCACCCTCATCCCCATCATTTGTACGGCAGGAAAGTCAATTTCTGTCTTGAATTTTTTGTGTTTTTCTTTGGAAACAAGATCAATCTTCCATCCCGCATTGATCATTTTCCTCATTTTCATATCATCATTATTTGTAAAACAGAAATAAAGGTTTTTGTCATCGTTTTCAATGCCAAATATTACTCCACTCTTGTCATCATAATAATTGAGAGGCTTAATCCAATCATTGTCATTTCCATCAATTACCAAAACTTTTGAAGGCCATTTCGATTTAGATGCATCCCCTTTGGCAAAAAGGTTCCATGTACAAGGAAACATTATTACAAGAACGAGAAGGATCCTTTTCATCTTTTATATGATTTATGAATAATCCATTTAGACCATTCCGGTCCCTATTGGTTTAATGAATAGCGAATTTCATGAATAACGAATTTCAAGAATTGTTGACGAATCGAAGATCAGCGAAGCTAATTTATACGAACCATTAAAGGGGAACAGTGAAAAGTAAACAGACCTCCTCGAAAAGGAATTGCGCGAATGGAAACTAACGGTCATTTATGGTCATTTATAGTCATTTGCAATATTCACATTTTTAGGTGATTACAATTTAGTTAGATGAATGACTTCCACGATTAAAAAACGCGTGATTGAGAACTAATAATATAAACTGAAATCAGGATTAAGGTGAATAAGACATTGGGATTCAACCTTATTCACCTTAGTAGCGCAATCAAACCTTCTCTCCACCCCAACCTTATTCACCTTATTTCTGGAGCGATTAGATGAATTTGTATTCGTCGCACTAAAATGAATTTGTATTCGTCGCACTAAAAGAACAGGAAAAATCCATCTAAGAAATAAGTAATCCCGACGACCCCGACTGCCAGGCTCAGAAACCAAACATATTTTCTTTGTGAAAGAGCCGAAATCGAAGAGAGAAGTATCGAAATCTGCAGAAAAATTACCGCTATTCCAAAGGCTGAAGCGTGTAGTTTAGCATCATCGCGCAAAGCTTCGAAATCTTTCGCCTTTTTCATGATGTCCGTTTTTTCGCTTTCGTACTGTTTTATCTTCTTGGCGTAGGTATCTATTTTTTCCTGGTATTTGGGTACTAAATCCGGATCCGTCTTTTTGACCAGATCGCTCTGCAACTGAAGATTATCTTTCTGTAGTTCAAAATTATAACCTTTCATGCTCTTCGACTGATAAAAAGCCCATTGATCCGAAGCACTGGTCTGAAACATTAAAGATTTGTTACTGTATCCTCCTCCTTTAAATGTAGAGAGAGTAGCACAAACAACTATGATCACTGTTGAGATTGCCATATAAGTTGTCCATTTTTCTTTTTTTTCTTCTGACATATTATTAAGTAATTATTGGATATTATAGGCGAATATCTAATTTCACGAATTAAAGACGAATCGAAGATCAGCGAAGCTAATTAGCACGAACCATCCTAATTCTTATATGTAACTCGATTTAAAATTTTACTTTTTTCTGATTCCTTATATTAACTTTTAAGATTGAATTAGATAACCTAATCTTTTAAAAAACACCTCAGTAGAGGGATTCGTTTTACCCTCTCACCGACCTAATTACCTTATTGATCAGGTAATCAGGTCGATTCATCTTCCTACACCATTTTCTACTGAGGTGTTTTTATGGAGATTAGGTTGTTTTTTACAAAGACTTTTATCCTTTAAATTCCTCTCAAGGCTTTCTCCCAGTTCCAGGCAGATAAAAGGGTATCGGACAGTGTTTCCACAGCCTTCCAGCCCAGGACGTTATTGGCTTTGGAGGTGTCGGCCCAGATTTTTTCAATATCACCCGAACGACGGCCTACAATCTTATAATTCAGCTTTACTCCCGTAGCAGATTCGAAAGTTCTGATAAGCTCTAAAACTGAAGCCNCGTTTCCGGTACCAATGTTGAAATATTCATAGGACTGAAGATTTTTCCCATCCAGCAGACGGCTGATAGCCACCACATGTGCTTTGGCAAGATCGACCACATTGATAAAATCACGGATACAGCTTCCGTCGGGGGTGTCATAATCATCTCCGAAAACGCTGAGCTGCTGCCTGATCCCTGCAGCGGTTTGAGTAATATAAGGCACCAGGTTATTGGGTACCCCTCTTGGGAGCTCGCCAATCAAAGCCGTAGGATGCGCACCGATCGGATTGAAATAACGCAGGGCAATTGCATTCTTCCCTTCGGTAGCCTTCACATAATCGCGGATGATATCCTCGCTGATTGCTTTTGTATTCCCGTAAGGCGATTCGGCGGGTTTCCTGGGAGTTTCTTCTGTCACAGGAAGCTGGTCCGGTTGACCATAAACAGTACAGGACGATGAAAAAACAAAATTCCCGACCTTATATTTTTTCATGCATTCCAGCAAGTTCATCAGAGAAATCAGGTTGTTGCGGTAATACATCAAAGGCTTTTCGACCGATTCGCCAACAGCCTTGTAGGCCGCAAAATGCACGATTGCCTCAATTCCCCTGTGTTTTTCAAAAAAAGATTCCAGCCTTGGCAAATCCTGAAGATTAAATTCTTCGAATGCCGGCCGTATCCCGCTGATTTTCTCAATTTTGTCAACCACCTCTGCCGAGGAGTTGGAAAGATCATCAATGATCACCACTTCATAACCTGCAGCCTGAAGCTCTACAACCGTGTGAGAACCAATGTATCCCGTTCCTCCGGTTACCAATAATTTATGTGCCATTATTCAAGTTTTTTCAGAAGCTTCAAAAATACAATTAAAAAAATCTGAAATCAAGAATACAGGCAAACCATTGAATGAAAGATCATGAAGAATAATGAAGGAGCAGAATTAAGTCTGGGAGGTACCAGCTCTATGTTGTCTGTGCATTTGCTGTGCACTTGCTGTGCACTTGTTGTGCTATTTTAGCACAGCAAGTGCACAAGAAATGCACAAATGGTGCACAGATAGTATGGAGTTGGCAGCAGTCAATCATTAAGATGATAAAATAGGTGGATCGCTTAAGGGATCTGATGTTTTAGGAAATGGCAAACAATAGGAGAGATGGCCTCTTTATGGAAAAGATGTTTTGCCTCGTTTCTCTCGATTCGAGCATTATAACAGTGCTAACGCTTTGTTTGCTTTGAAGATTTGATTTTATGGATTCCGGGATTAAGAATAATGTCGCTTCTGCGTTAGGGAATAAATTAGATCAAATATTTCTCCTCTGACTATTTAGAAAATTAAAATGATAATGTCCTCTTTTTCTCTTTTGGTTTTTGAAACTCATCAATAAACCCATATAAATACAAAATACTCCAGCAATCATAAAGGGTAACCATATCTTTACAATTGAATCCAATTTATAAAAATTACATAACGCGTAAATAATACATGTAAACGCAATTGCAGTCCCAATTATCATCATAAGATTACCGGAAGTAAAATTGATGCTTACAAGATTTCTTTTCATAATGGTAAAAGTTAATTTTATTCCAAATACACTATATTATATTGTAATTTACAAGGAATAGCGTAACTACGCCCAGCTCTAAAAAACAAAGAAAAGCAAGAAGAGTCCACTTTAAGATACTTTCAAAATCAATCATGTTTTCTGATTTATTTTAAAACACCTATTTCTTTTCCAACTTTTTTAAATGCTTCAATGGCTTTGTCCAGATGTTCTGTTTTGTGGGCGGCGGAGAGCTGAACACGAATACGGGCCTGGCCCTGAGGAACAACAGGATAATAAAAGCCTGTGACGTATATTCCTTCATCCAAAAGACGGGCGGCAAAATCCTGCGAGAGTTTGGCATCGTAAAGCATCACGGCACAAATGGCTGACTGCGTCGGCTTGATATCGAATCCCGCCTCTTTGATACGGGTTACAAAATATTCGGTGTTTTGGTGTAAACGGTCCTGGAGCTCGGTTGTTTCGGTCATCATTTCAAACATGCGGATTCCCGCTTTCACAACCATAGGGGGCAATGAATTGGAGAAAAGATAGGGCCTTGACCGCTGACGCAGAAATTCAATGATTTCCTTTCGTCCGGTAGTAAATCCCCCGATGGCTCCGCCAAACGATTTGCCAAGGGTTCCGGTAATGATATCGACTTCTCCCCGGAGATTGAACATTTCGGTTACTCCCCTTCCGGTTTCACCTACCACACCGGCCGAATGGCTTTCATCCACCATCACCAGGGCATCGTATTTACGAGCTAACTTTACAATTTCATCAAGAGGTGCAACATTTCCGTCCATGGAGAAAACGCCGTCCGTGGCGACAATCCTGAATCGTGAATCCTGGGCCTCCTGCAATTGCTTTTCAAGATCTCCCATGTCAGCATTATTGTAACGGTATCGCATTGCCTTACAAAGTCTTACTCCATCAATAATGGAGGCATGATTCAGCGAATCGGAGATAATAGCATCCTGGTCAGATAACAAAGATTCAAATAAACCTCCGTTGGCATCAAAACAAGCAGCATATAATATGGTGTCATCCGTTCCGAAGAACCCAGCAATTTTTTCCTCAAGCTGCTTGTGCAAATCGGTGGTTCCGCAGATAAAACGAACCGACGACATCCCATAACCATGAGAATCGAGGCCCTCTTTAGCCGCCTTGATGAGTTCGGGATGATTCGAAAGCCCAAGGTAATTATTGGCACAGAAGTTTAAAACTTCCTTTCCGGAGTCAAGTTTTATTACCGCATCCTGTGGAGATACAATGATTCTTTCATTTTTATAAAGTCCGGCTTCGCGGATGTTTTTCAGTTCCGTCAAAAGATGATTCTTTATTTTTCCGTACATAACAGCAGAATTGAAGAATTAATTAGAAAGTTATAAAGTTACATTATTGATTTAAAATAATTTGATTTATAGATATATTTTTTTATATTCTTTATTGTATAAAGTTTTAAAGCCAGAAGTGTGCATGAATTAAAAACAGTTTCACCCAATTAAGATTTTCCGGAATGAAAAACCTGTATCTTCTTTTATTGGAACTTCAATCAACAGGAAAGCCGTTGATATTAGCCACTATCACAAGAACTCCCGGCTCTTTTCTCCACAAGCCCGGCAGTTCAATCCTTTTCAATTCCAACGGGTTTATTTCAGAAAGTGCAGGAGATAATTTTCTGGATACCAAAATACGGGAGATCGCATTCCAGTCGTTCTCCACGGGAAAATCGGGATATTTCTGTATCAACCCGGAGAAAGAAATGTCCAAAGTGGAAGATGATTATTGCGAAGGGTCGATAGAAATTCTCATGGATGCCTCACCCCTGGATCATATTTCGGTATTTGAAGAAATAAAACGATCGCTTGAAAGAAGAATTCCCGGAGTGCTTGTAACAAAAATTACCAGGCATCCTGACAATGACCAGGTTTCCATTGAACGTACCTGGATGCCAGAAAACAATTCAGAGCTGACTATCCAAAACGGAATTCCGGGAAAAGAGATAAAAAGACTTTCCGGTGGAGGTTATTCCCAGTACTGTGAATTCAAAATTCCAGGATCAGAGGGATTGATATTNCTTGAACCAATATTTCCCCTTCCGCACCTGATAATTGCAGGAGCAGGGAATATCTGTAAAGCTTTAATGCACATTGCCAGGCTCCTTGATTTTGAGATTACGGTTATCGATGACAGGGAAGAATTCGCAAACCGCGATAACCTCCCTGATGCAGATCATATTATAGTCAGGAATGCAGGCGAAATCCTGGAAGAAATGGATCTGACTCCCGATACCTATGTTGTGATTGGAACAAAAGGATACAAGGACGATGCCCTGGCATTGAGACCCTGCATCGGTGGTGAAGCGGCCTATCTCGGCATCATAGGCAGCAGGAATAAAATATCGTGGATGCGCGATGAATTTATCAGGAAAGGCTGGGCTGAACCAAGGGAATGGAAAGATATCCATGCCCCGGTTGGAATGGACATTTTCCCAGGGAACATTCAGGAAATCGCCGTCAGCATAGCGGCGCAGCTGATACAGGTAAAGAATTCCAAAATACAACCGGGAGCCGGGCAAGGTACCGGTAATTTTTCCGAATTTCAGAGGATTTTTGGGAAGGGAGGAACCCTGCCCCTACGGAATTAAATTTTTCATAAACGGATCACCATATTCTTTGGCCCAACGCCAGAGGAGATTGCGGCAATTGCCCAATTCGGTTTTGTATTTCGGATCAGAGGCAAGATTTATCATCTCACCGGGATCGTTTTCAAGATCATAGAGGGCTTCGCGCTGCTGACCCTGATCATAAATCCAGTATTTGAAACGCTCGTTTCGCAGCATCCGTCCTTCCGGAACGGTCCTGGTACCGTTAATAGGTTCCCCCTGTTCCATCAAATCGGATACAACAACGTAACGGTGTTTTTTTTCCTTTGACTGATTAATGATATAAGGCTTAAGGCTCATTCCCCTGTTTTGTTTTGGAATCTGAATACCGGCCAGGTCACAAAGGGTTGGCATCAGGTCGATCCCTGTCTGAACAAGCAGCTCGGATTTCCTTGCCTTGCATTCGTCATAGCTGATGATGAAAGGAACCTTCACAGACTCTTCAAAGAATACGGTTTTCTGGTTCCAATGATGCGCTCCCTGGCAATCGCCATGATCACTCAGGAAAACAATGATAGTATTTTTATCCAGGCCTGATTCTTTCAACTTCGCCAGGATCATCCCGATTTGGGCATCTACCTTTTCAATCAGCCGATAATAGGCCCATCGGTACTGTCTCCACTTTTCATCCGAAAATTCTGAAACGGGAAATACCTTGCTTGCCTGGTAGGAGGTTCTCATGAGTTGCATGATATCCGTTTCATCCTTTGAAGGCTGGTAATTGGTTCTTAAAGGAGGACACTCTTCCGCAGGAGGAGGGGTTCCGATTTCTCCATCGGGCAGTTTCTCTCCACGCGCCCACTCACAGATGTTATGGGGATTGCAGAAGGAGACGACGGCGAGGAAGGGAGCATTGCGCGGAGTTTCGAGGAACTGAGCAACAGCTTTGGTAAGAAGGCTGTCTCCCCCGACATTCCTTATCACAGCCATGCTCGAGAAACCATGAGCAGCTTTTTCCCTGTGATTGTACGGAAGATGCCATTTGCCAAAATACCCCGTGGAGTAACCTGCATTTTTGAAGAAAGTACCCATAGTAGGAAATTCAGCAGGATTTATCGTCTCGTTAAAATTAGCCTGTATCCCCAGCTCGTGAGGATATCTCCCGGTAAAAATAGAGCTCCGGGAAGGTATGCACAATGGATTGGTACAATAGGCGTTTTTGAAAGTAATGCCATGTTCAGCCAGGTAATCCATACTGGGGGTATTGAGAAACTGATGACCGATGTTTGCTCCCAAAGATTCAGCGGACTGCTGATCAGTCATAATAATCAGTATGTTGGGTTTTTCCGGCAATTTCTGTGAATAACTTATACAAGGAATTAAAGCAGAGACAAAGGTAAAGCATAAAGGGATTTTTCTAATCCGGGGTATCATAGTTTTATATATGCAGGTTATACGATTCATTGATATGTTCAGCAGCGAAAATAATTAAAATATTGAATACCTGATTATTTAAAAATTAACTTTCCAATATTTCGGTTTAGTGAATTCATTAAATTTTTATCGCCCTAAATTATTTTGGTTAACTTTGCCTGTTCGTAAAGGACTATACATAACATAACATTTGATTCAAAAAGATGGCCCGAAGCAGAGATGATAAATCAGGCGGTTCTTCCCCAAAGAAAACCGGACTAGGCGGTCGTATCGGAAACCTCAGCAAATGGGAACGTGCAGGTGGAATTCTGGCAATCCTGCTGTTTTTCTTTTCCGTGTACCTGTTAATATCTTTTATCTCGTTTCTATTTTCGGGGGGGGCTGATCAAAGCCTCCTGGAATCCTCCATCAGAGAAACAATGACCGATGAAAAGGTTAAGTTTGTCAATGCCGGTGGAAGATTCGGAGCTATCCTATCCAACCTGCTTATCAACAAAGCTTTTGGTGTTGCCTCCTTCGGCATTATTTACCTGTTGATCATTATCTCACTTAAACTGGCCAGAATTGGTAAAGTATCCTTTAGCAAGAATTTCGGCTATTGCCTGTTCCTGATGGTGTGGATTTCAATTTCCTGCGGATACTTTCTTTCATCGCTTTATGAAAAATCTTTTATTCTTCCGGGAGGAACGTACGGATTTTTTATCAGCCGATTTCTGAATTCAACGATTGGAAAGATGGGAACTTTCTTCCTGATCCTGGGTTCGATGCTGACTTGCATCATTATCGCATTCGAATCGGCCTGGCCTACCATCAGAAAATGGATTATCACCCAACGGGAGAAAGCAGCGCAAAAAAAATTGCTTAAAAAAGAAGAGGAAAAACAACTGGCTGCTTATACCAAAGAAGATACTTTCAATATTCCGCAGGCTCCGGTCATTCCTGTGGATGATAAGGCTTTTGCCAAAGTGGCTGAAGGTAATAACGTAGAAATTGTTTACGCAGGGAAGAAAGATGCAGGGAACAATGATTATAACAATCTTGAACTGGAACGCGAGGAAATTCATCATGAAGAAGAGCAAATCCCCTACAAAGCTCCGGAACCTGTTAACGATTTCAGGATAAAAGAGACCAATGACGATGATGATTTAATGGATGAAGTTGACGGAGAACTTGAAGCGTATGATCCAACTCTTGAACTGTCGAAATATAAATTTCCCCCGCTTGATTTATTGGAAGAACGTTCAACCGGCAATCCACAGGTCTCGGATGAAGAACTCATCGCCAATAAGAACAAAATTCTTCAGACTTTAAAGAATTACAATATTGACATAGTAAAAATAAAAGCTACTACAGGTCCGACAATCACACTCTATGAGATAGTACCCGCACCAGGAATCAGAATTTCCAAAATAAAGAACCTGGAAGACGACATTGCATTAAGCCTTGCGGCATTGGGTATTCGTATCATTGCTCCTATTCCCGGTAAGGGGACCGTAGGGATTGAAGTCCCTAACAGCAAACCTGAGATTGTATCGATGCGTTCGCTGATCTGTTCAAAGGCTTTCCAGGAAACAGACTACGAGCTGCCATTGGCATTGGGGAAAACGATTTCAAATGAGACCTTTGTGGTCGATCTCACCAAAATGCCTCACATTCTTGTTGCCGGAGCAACCGGCCAGGGCAAGTCTGTGGGTTTGAATGCAATTATTACTTCGCTGCTTTACAAGAAGCATCCTTCACAGCTTAAGTTTGTATTTGTCGATCCTAAAAAAGTAGAGTTAAATCTCTATTCCATCATTGAGAAGCATTTCCTGGCCAAAATGCCGGATGAGGGAGATCCGATTATAACGGATGTTCAGCGGGTTAAAAATACCCTCAGTTCCCTGAATATCGAAATGGATAACCGTTATGATCTGCTTAAGAAGGCTCATGCAAGAAATATTAAAGAATACAACGAGAAGTTTATCGCACGGAGGCTTAATCCGGAGAAAGGCCACCGCTATCAACCTTACATTGTTGTTGTAATCGATGAGTTTGCGGATTTAATTATGACCGCCGGAAAGGAAATAGAGCTTCCAATTGCCAGGATCGCTCAGCTTGCAAGAGCAGTGGGTATTCACATGGTGATCGCGACCCAGCGGCCTTCGATTAATATCATCACAGGAGTTATCAAAGCCAATTTCCCGGCCAGGATAGCTTTCAGGGTTGCCGCTATGATAGATTCACGCACTATTCTTGATACCCCTGGAGCCAATCAACTGATCGGCAAGGGCGATATGTTGGTTTCCACCGGCAATAATCTTACCCGCGTTCAGTGTGCGTTCGTCGACACCCCGGAAGTAGAGGCCATCGTACATTTTATCAGCGACCAGCCAGGTTTTCCAACGGCTTTCCTGTTACCTGAATGTTATGATGAAGAAGCCGGAGATTCAGGATCTATTGATCTAAAGAACAGGGACGAGCTTTTTGAGGAAGCCGCCAGGACCATAGTTCTGAATCAATTTGGTTCCACTTCCTCGATCCAACGGAAATTTTCGATTGGATATAATCGGGCAGGACGTATAATGGATCAGTTAGAAGCAGCGGGAATTGTGGGACCCAGTGAAGGAAGCAAGGCAAGACAAGTTTTATTGCAGGATGAGTATGCTTTGGAACAATTATTGAATAGTATTGATAATTGAATCACAATCCTTGACAGAGGGATTAATAATTAAAAACATTAATAAAGATTTAATTTAGAGTTACATGAAAAGATTACTATTAATTAGTTCATTATTGCTTATTACATGCATAGGCATGGCTGCACAGGATCCCAAAGCAAAAGAAATTCTGGATAAAGTGTCAAACATTAACAGAAATTTCAAAACCATTCAGATCGATTTTACTTTCACCTTAAATAACCCAAAGACCAAAGCCAGCGAAACCAATACCGGATGGGTAGCCTTAAAAGGTAAAAGTTACCGTTTGCACATGCCGGCCCTAGGAATGGATGTTTATTCAGACGGGAAAACTACGTGGAGTTTTCTTACCGCTTCCAATGAAGTAAACATAACTGAGGCAGATCCCGAAAGTGATGCAGCCCTCAATCCCGCAAATCTTTTCACGATTTATGAAAAAGGATTCAGGAATACTTATATCGGTGAAGAAAATGTGGCAGGAAAACCTTCTTTCGTGATTGAACTTGTTCCTGAGGCCAAAAAAGAATATACAAAAGTTAGATTGTATATTGATAAGTCAAAATATGAGATTAACAAAGCCATCTCCTACAACAAGGATGGGAATGCCTATACTTTGACTCTAAAGAATATGAAGACCAATCAAATTCTTGCTGACGATTTCTTCAAGTTCAATCCTGCCAAATTTCCAAAGGTCCAGATTAATGATATGCGTTAATCTTTAAAGTTCCGGAAGAAAACTTTCAACAGCAAGGCGATAGGAATTTAATCCGAATCCCATTATCGATCCTTTACATACCGGGCCGATAACAGATTGATGGCGAAAATTTTCACGCGTAAGGATATTGGAAATATGCACCTCAACCACAGGGGCGGTAACTGCGGCGATAGCATCTCTTATTGCAATCGAAGTATGGGTGTAAGCACCAGCGTTTAAAATGATACCATCTGCCGAAAATCCGACTTTTTGAAGATAATCTACAATTTCACCTTCAATGTTTGACTGGAAATATTCGAATTCAATTTCTTTATAAAATGAAACTATCTTTTCATAATAATTTGCAAATGAGTAGTTTCCATAGATGTTTTTTTCCCTGATTCCCAATAAATTCAAATTGGGTCCATTTAAAATAATTATTTTCATTTAAATAAAATAATTTGTATATTTATAATGTGCAATTTGCAAAAATTTAAGCGATTTTTGACACGGATTTTTGTTTAATTTTTATATTTTAAAATTAGTATTATACCAAAATAAAACCAACAAAATGAATTGGGCAGAATCAAAAAAAGGATATGAAACTTTCCTGAGACTTGAGAAATCTCTCTCTCAGAATTCAGTGAGTGCATATGCCAATGACATTAACAAACTTGTTTCGTTTATTGACGAACATTATCCAACACTCACCCCTGAGACCGTAAAATTAGCCCATCTAAGGAAATTTGTTGAATGGATGAATCAGAAAGGAATCAGCCCGAGAACTCAGGCCAGAACCATTTCAGGCATAAAATCCTTCTATAAATTTCTATTAATAGAAGAGGCTGTTGAAAACGATCCCACTACTCTTCTTGAATCTCCAAGAATAGGACGAAAACTTCCCGAAATTCTTACGGACGATGAAATAAATAGACTCATTGACGCCATCGACGATTCCAAACCTGAAGGAATAAGAAACAAAGCAATCCTGGAAACTTTATACAGTTGTGGATTAAGAGTTTCAGAATTGGTCGATTTAAGGCTTTCAAACCTTCATTTTGAACAGGAATTCCTGAAAATCAGCGGCAAAGGAGAGAAAGAGAGATTGGTTCCTATCAGCAAAAGAGCCATTGATGATATTAAAAAATACCTGGTTGCCTCAAGGAAAAAACTCAATATCGAAAAAGGAAATGAAAATATTGTTTTCCTTAACAGAAGAGGGAAAAAACTAAGCAGGGTAATGATATTTACAATCATCAAGAATCTTGCGGACAAGATCAAATTAAATAAGAATATAAGTCCTCATACGTTCCGTCATTCATTCGCTTCCGCCCTCGTTCAGGGAGGAGCCGACCTGAGAACAGTACAGGAAATGCTTGGTCATGAATCCATTCTGACTACGGAGATTTATACACATCTTGATAAAGAATATCTTAAGGATACGGTTAATAAGTACCATCCAAGATCATAATATTTCCTGAATTCATAAAAAAGAGGGCCTCAAATCGTGAAGCCCTCTTTTTTTATTCAATATTAAGTAATACTTAATTATTTAATACTTGTGAATTACATTTGCTTAAAAAATTTACTTTTACAGACGCTAATATAAAAAAATGAACCGACTCGGAGAAAGAATAAAGCGAAAAAGGGAAATGCTTAAAATGCCACTGAGCGATCTCTCCAGAAAAGTAGGTGTCAGCGCAAGTGCTCTGTCTCAGATCGAGAATTCCAAGGCTTTCCCATCTATCGTTACTTTAAAAAGTATCGCGGATAGTCTTTATACCACTGTCGGTGAATTAATTGGTGAGAATGAGCTTCTCACCAAGAATCCGCTCATTAAGGCCGATGATATCAAGTTTGTGAAAGTAAATTCCACTGGTACAAGTCTCTTTCTGCTTTCTCATCATGAGAACAGTAAACAGATGGAACCTTACATCCTAAAGTTTGTTGAAAATTCTGATTCTTCAAATATCATGCGGAATCATCCCGGGCAGGAATTCATACATGTACTGGAAGGTAAACTGATGATTTCCATTGATAACACACAATATATACTTGAGAAAGGGGATAATGTTTATTTTAATTCCAACACCTCTCACAGTTTGAAGAATATTCATCCTTCATCAGCAAGAGTTCTCTGGATCGTTACTCCTCCCAATATATAAGATATTTACACACTTTCAGGTGACAGAATGCTATATAAAATCAATGTTAAGTTTTAAATCGAAAGCAAGAGAAAATTTTAGATTTTAATTTATAATAAATAATTTTGCATTTAAGCAAACATTAAATTAATTAAACTATACTTAAAAGTGGATCCTCAAGCAACACAATTGAACGAAAGAATCCGGCAACAAAATCCAAATGTGTTGGAATTGCTTTCTGAAAAGGGTAAAAATATTTTTTTCCCGAAATTAGGTATTCTGTCACAATCAGCTCAGGCCAAGGGAAAAAAAATCAATGCAACAATAGGAGAAGCTATTGAGGACGATGGCTTATCAATGCATCTCTCCGGTTTTGATGATTTGATCAAAATGCCCCTGGCTTCCGTCTATCCTTATGCACCAAGTTTTGGCAAACTTGATTTACGTAAAGCATGGAAAAACAATATTATTCATAAAAATCCCTCTCTGGTAAATACACTTTTCAGTACTCCCATTGCCACCTGTGGTTTGACCCACGGTGTCAGTATGGCTGGATATATGTTTGTGGATGAAGGAGACACTGTTGTTATTCCGGATCTTTTCTGGGAAAATTATTCTCTCATCTTTGAAAATGCCTGCCGCGGTAAAGTAGAAACTTTCCCACTGTTNAATAATCCCACTGGATATACACCTCTCACTGACGAGATTGATGGTATTGTCAATGCAATTACTGAACAGGCAGAAAAGGGCAAGAAAGTAGTAGTTCTGATTGATGATGCATATTTTGGCCTTGTCTATGAAGAAAAGGTATTCAAAGAATCTATCTTCACAAGGTTAGTTTCGGCTGACGAGAACCTTTTGGCCGTCAAGCTTGATGGAGCAACTAAAGAAGATTACGTCTGGGGATTTCGCGTCGGATTCATTTCTTATGGCGTTAAAAACGGAACGGCTGAATTATACGAAGCTCTTGAAAATAAAACCGCAGGTGCCATCCGGGCCAATATTTCCAATATCAGCAATCTTACTCAATCCTTATTGCAAAAGGTATATACTTCTGAAAGCTACAGCCACGATAAGGTCAACAAATTCAACACCCTGAAAGGCCGTTATCTGGAAATCAGGAAAACTCTTTCCAATTCGAAGTACAGTGAATATTTTGAAGCTTTGCCTTTCAATTCAGGTTATTTTATGTGTATCCGGGTAAAGAATGGCCTTAATGCTGAGGAGATCCGAAAAATTCTTCTGGATAAATACGATACCGGAGTAATCGTTTTTGGAGATATTATCAGACTTGCCTTTTCGGCCGTACCTCAATCAAAGATTGCTTCATTGATTGAAAATATTTACCTAGCTTGTAAAGATTACAGTTCAAAATAAATTATTATCGATATAGAATATCTATTAATTCAAAATTTCATTTAATGACAAACAATCAGAAATTAATCAAATGGGTAAACGAGTGGGCTGAACATTGTCAACCCGATAAAGTTTACTGGTGCAATGGTTCTGAAGAAGAAAACAATACCCTGCTTGCAGGAATGGTTGCCAGTGGTATGGCAGTTAAACTGGACGATAAAAAACGTCCGAATAGTTATTATTTTCAATCCGATCCAAGCGATGTGGCCCGTGTTGAAAACAGAACATTCATTTGTTCAAGCAAGAAAGAGGAAGCAGGCCCTACCAATAACTGGGCAGATCCTAAAGAAATGAAGGAAATCCTTCTGAAAAAATATAAAGGTTGTATGAAAGGCCGTACTATGTATGTGATTCCTTTCAGCATGGGTCCTCTTGGCTCCAATATTGCTCATATTGGCGTTCAACTTACCGACTCTCCTTATGTAGTCGTTAACATGAGAATCATGACAAGAATGGGAAAAGCTGTTCTTGACGTGTTAGGAAATGGTGATTTCGTTCCCTGTGTACATTCCAACGGAGCGCCACTTCAACCAGGACAAAAAGATGTAAAATGGCCTTGTGCTCCTATCGAAGATAAATACATTTCTCATTTCCCTGAAACCAATGAAATCTGGGCTTATGGTTCCGGTTACGGCGGTAACGCACTTCTTGGAAAGAAATGTTTTGCTTTGCGTATAGCCACCAACATGGCAAGAAGGCAAGGCTGGCTGGCTGAACATATGCTCATCATGGGTATTACCAACCCGAAGGGAGAAAAGAAATATGTAGCAGCAGCTTTCCCAAGTGCATGCGGCAAAACCAATCTCGCCATGCTTATCCCTACCATCCCCGGATGGAAAGTTGAAACTGTCGGTGATGATATCGCCTGGATGAAATTTGGGAAAGATGGCCGTCTGTATGCAATAAATCCCGAAGCAGGATTCTTTGGTGTAGCTCCTTATACTTCAATGGAGACAAATCCGAATGCAATGCTTTCTGCAAGGGCGAATACTATTTTCACCAATACTGGCTTAACTCCTGATGGTGACATCTGGTGGGAAGGTATCGGTTATGATGCTCCTGAAGGCACCATTACCTGGACCAATGCCAAATATGATAAGGCAAGCGGTAAACCTGCTGCACATCCAAACGCACGTTTTACAGCCCCTGCTTACCAGTGTCCTGCAATTGATAAAGATTGGGAAAATCCTGCTGGTGTACCAATCTCGGCAATTCTTTTCGGAGGTCGTCGTCCAAGTACCGTTCCGTTGGTTTACCAATCATTTGACTGGAATCACGGTGTATTCATGGGCTCTATCGTTGGTTCTGAAGTTACAGCTGCAGCTATCGGTTTGAAAGCAGGTGTTCGCCGCGACCCATTTGCAATGCTTCCTTTCTGTGGCTACAACATGGCTGATTATTTCGGACATTGGATCGAAATTGGGGAAACTGCTCCCGATAAGAAAAAACTTCCGAAAATATTCAATGTGAACTGGTTCCGTAAGAATGCGGAAGGTAAATTCCTGTGGCCAGGTTATGGCGATAATATCCGCGTTCTGCAATGGATCTTCGAACGTGTTGATGGCGATGCCGCTGCTGTTGAAACTCCAATTGGTTATGTGCCGAATGCAAATTCAATCAATACTGAAGGACTTAAAGGCGTTGCTCAGAACCTTCCTGAACTTCTTTCAGTCGATAAAAATAAATGGGCCGATGAACTTGAACTGGTGAAAGAACAGTATGCAATTTTCGGTGACCGTTTACCAAAAGAACTGAAGGACCAGATTGCAGCAATCAAAGCAAGATTCGCAAAGCAGAAATAAGAGATAAATCCAAATAGTATTTAAAGAAACCGCTTCCCAAATGGGAGCGGTTTTTTTGTTGACATTAATATCCGTAACAGGGCAGAGAAAAAATTCGCAACGAGCCTTTGCTACTAAAGAATCTCTGGCTCTCATGGGCATAATACATTAGGAATAACGGGCGCTAATCTACCCACTGAGAATTTAAGTTTTAACATTCCTCTCGTTATTTGTTTTAAAGATGCAGATTCAAAGGGACAAATTCATTACAATAATGATAAAGCGAATGTTTCTTAAGTCAAACCCACGCATCGATTTCTTCTTCCACATCATCTTCAATCAGAAATTCAGCAGTTTATTTCAATTTAACACTATATTTGCACTCTATACATCAATATTTAAATGAAAATTAACAGGTTTTTTAATAAAAGTTATTCAATTAACGAATACCTTGTATTAATATACAGGTTCATCGTCATTCTGCTTTTCTTTTCTGTATGCAGGGTGCTTTTTTACTTACTTAACACAGGACTTTTTCCTCAGGTAAATTTTCACTCTTTTCTCAGGATGATGAAAGGCGGAGTAATGTTTGATGTTAGTGCATTACTTTATATCAATATTCTTTTTTTCATCTTATACCTTAATCCCTTCCCTGTTAAATTCAAAACATGGTATCAGAAAAGCTTAAAATGGCTCTTTCTCTCAACCAATGGTTTTGCTCTTGCCCTAAACTGCATTGATACTATTTATTACCGTTTCGTTCTTAAAAGAACTACTGCAAGCATATTCAGCCTTCTGGAACAGATCAATAACAAAAGTTCCCTGACAAGGAGCGTTCTTACTGATTTCTGGTACATGATTGTGATTTGGGTTATCATGTTATTTCTTCTTGGCAGGTGTTATCGTCTGTTTATACCTCAAAAACCAGGTGTTTACAAAAAATGGTCTTATTCCCTGCAATCGGTCATTGCTATTGTCATTGTTGCCCTCCTTAGCGTGATTGGAATCAGAGGTGGATATATGCCCAGCACGAGGCCGATCAATATGAACAATGCGGGAAAATATGTCACTTCTCCCGAGGAGATGTCAATCGTTCAAAATACACCTTTTTGCATCATCAGAACCCTTGGCAAAAAAAACTTCGTGATCAAAAACTATTTCCAAGAACCTGAACTGGAGAAAATTTATACTCCGGTGATAACGCCCAAAGACACGGCCGAGATGAAGAAAGACAATGTCGTAGTCATAATACTCGAAAGCTTCAGTCGTGAATTCGTTGGCTCTTTAAACAAAAATCTGAATAACGGGACCTACAAAGGCTATACCCCCTTCCTTGATTCGCTGATATCACAAAGTCTTGTTTTTCCGAATGCCTTTGCAAACGGGAGAAAATCTATCGATGCAATCCCCTCTGTTACGGCCAGCATCCCCGCACTGGTACTACCCTATGTGCTTTCAGAAAGATCCGGGAACAGGGTTAACAGTCTGGCCAGCCTGCTTTCAGGGAAAGGTTATGAAACCTCATTTTTTCATAGTGCACCCAATGGATCAATGGGATTTGATGCATTTACCAAAATTGCCGGCTTCAAATATTACTTTGGGAAGAATGAATATGGGAAAGAAGATGGATTTGACGGAGTATGGGGCATCTGGGACGAACCCTTTTTCCAGTATTTTGCCAATGAGCTGAACAAAATGAAGTCTCCTTTTTTCACGACCATTTTTTCCGTTTCTTCGCATCACCCTTTCAAGGTTCCTGAACAATATGTGACCAAATTCCCGGAAGAGCATATCCCGCTCCAGAAATGTATCCGTTATACAGATTATTCACTGAAGGAGTTTTTCGATAAGATCAAAACGATGCCATGGTTCAATAATACTCTCTTTGTCATCACGGCCGATCATTGCTCAGAATCAGATTTCAAAGAATACAGAACTCTCGTGAATGATTTTGCGATTCCTCTTATTTTCTATAAACCAGACGGAAGTTTAAAAGGCGAAGATACTTCCGTTGCCGAGCAAATCGATATTATGCCCACGATATTGGGATACCTTAATTATCCGGATCCCTACGTTGCTTTCGGGAATAACCTCTTTGATAAAAATTCGAAGAGATTTGCCGTTAATTACATCGAGGAGACCTACCAGTTTCTGACGGGCAATTATGCTATCTATTTCAACGATAATGAATTTACCGGGATCTATGATAGAATTAAGGATCCTAATCTGACCAATAACCTCCTTGGTAAAATTGACCTTAGCAAGGAAGAAAATCTCTACAGGGCAATAATTCAGCAGTACAATAACCGTATGGTTAAGAACAAATTAACCATACCAAACTCCGGTCCCGTTCTCACGCAGACTAACCGGCACTAACCGTATCTTCCAATCTTTTTTAATGATTAAAGGCACTGTGTACCAGTATCTATATTCGTATTTTGCCCTTAATTCATTCGCACCTTCTTTGCAGTTTATCCGCTCTTTATCCGCATTTAAGCGAACAAAGAGCGAACAAAGAGCGAATAAAGACCGAACAAACTACGAAGATGATACGGTAAAGCTCACTGGGGGGAAAGATCTATTTTGAAGGCTTGATAAGGTTAATTCCGGGGATTATGATGTTTTTTCATTGATTCTGATCATCAATTTCACCTTTAAGGTTTCTTTGCAGACATATTTTAGTATCCTCCAAAGACATATTTTGACCAAGCAGAAACATCAGTTTAGTAACCGCAGCTTCAGAAGTAATATCATTTCCGCTTACCACTCCAGCCTCCGCCAATTCAGCGCTGGTTTGATAAAATCCCATCTTCACCCGTCCTCCGGGGCATTGGCTCACGTTCAAAAGAATCTTTCCCGATCTTGAAGCCTCCCTGATAGAATCCAGCAACCAGGGGAAAGTGGGCATATTGCCTGAGCCAAATGATTCAAGAACAATGCCTTTAATTTCAGGAAGACTTAACAGAGATTCAAAATAATGCCGGTTTAAACCGGGAAAAAGTTTAAGGATAATCACGTTGTCATCAATGGCGGTATTGATGTTGAATTGCCCGGTATTTTCCTGGTAATAAATTTTTTCAAAATTGTATTTAATATCAACACCGGCAACCGCAAGCGGAGGATAATGATGCGACATAAAAGCGCTGAACTGCTGGGAATCCTGTTTCGTTGCACGATTACCCCGGAAAAGATACGAGCTGAAATAGATACAAACCTCCGGAACCAGGGCTCTCCCATCTTTTCTGGCAGCAGCAATCTGAACAGCAGTGATCAGGTTTTCCTTTCCATCGGTTCGAAGGACGCCAATCGGAAGCTGGGCGCCAGTCATGATAACCGGCTTTTCGAGTTTTTCAAGCATGTAGCTTAACGCAGAAGCAGAATACGCCATGGTGTCGGTTCCATGGAGGATCACAAATCCATCGTAATTATTATAATTCTTTTGAATGGTTTTTGCCAATTTAACCCAGATGGCAGGAGTCACGTTGGAGGAATCGATGGGTGGATTAAAGGTAATGGAATCGATCTGGTACCCGAGTTTGTTTAATTCAGGAATTTCTTCCTGTATAAATTCAAACTTCATGGGGGACAATGTTCTGGTTTTGGGATCTTCCCGCATCCCGATCGTCCCTCCGGTATATATGATCAAGATAGAGGTTCTTTCAGCAGGCATTTTTATTTATAATTACGCTTTCGGCTTAATAATTATAAATATAATAATTTTACCGGGAAATGGGATTTAAAAACCAAATAATTCGCAGGCATTTTGTGAAGTAATACTTGCTACTGCTTTCACATCTATTCCTTTTAGATCTGCTATTTTAGAGGCTATATAAGTAATATGGGAACTTTCATTGCGTTTTCCGCGGAAGGGAACCGGTGAAAGATACGGCGAATCGGTTTCAAGAACAATTTGCTCAAGGGGAATTTCAGGAACTACCAGGTTTAGCCCTGAATTTTTAAAGGTAACGATCCCCCCCAAGCCTATTTTAAAACCGAGATCAATAATTTCTTTGGCTTGCTCTTCAGAACCTGTAAAACTGTGGAAAATACCTTTTAAAAGAGAGTTTTTATGACGATAAAGGACTTTCATTACCTCATTATAGGAATCCCTCACGTGAATAACTACCGGCATCTGAAATTTTATAGCCCATTCAACCTGCGTTTCAAAAGCTTCAATCTGTTCTTCAATAAAAGTTCTTTCCCAGTACAAATCAATTCCTATCTCACCAATCCCATAGAACTTTCTCTTATTGAGCCAATAATCCATAATTTTCAATTCTTCCCTGAAGTCTTCCTTAACAGAAGTTGGATGCAACCCCATCAAAGGGAAAAAATATTCCGGGGCAGAATCGGCCAGGTTTAGCATGGGCCGGATGGAAGAGCTGTCGATGTTTGGAATAACAATTTTATCGATCCCGGCATTTTTGGCACGTTCAATTACTTCAGCCCGGTCAGAGCTAAACTCATCGGTATAAATATGAGAGTGAGTGTCAATAAACATTCTCGAAATTTTGTTACAAAAATACTTTTTACATTTATTCCGTATGATTAACCAATTGTTATCTGTATATCATCAAATAAAAAAGGGGCTTCAAAGAAGTCCCTTTAAAATTGATATTAATAGTTTCTCATTTTAAACAAGGCCCTGGGCAAGCATAGCATCGGCAACTTTTACGAAACCTCCTACATTTGCGCCCTTTACATAGTTGATATAATCACCCTGTTTCCCAAATTTCAAACAGGTCTGGTGTATATCCTGCATAATCAGGTGAAGACGTTTATCCACCTCTTCGCTGGTCCAGTTGTAGCGCATGCTGTTTTGCGACATTTCGAGACCGGAAACAGAGACACCACCTGCATTAACAGCTTTGCCTGGAGCAAAAGGAAATTTATTCGCGACGAAATATTCAACAGCATCGGAAGTGCAGCCCATGTTGGAAACTTCCGCCACAAGGAAACAACCGTTTTTCTGCAGAGTTTCTGCATCTTCTTTATTCAGTTCGTTCTGGGTAGCACAAGGAAGGGCTATATCGACAGGTTGTACCCACGGCTTCTGGTTAGGGAAGAACTGAACGCCATATTTTTCAGCATACGGTGAAACAATATCGTTGTTGCTTTCGCGCAATTCGAGCATATAATCAATTTTTTCACCGCTAACTCCATCCGGATCATAAATGTAACCATCAGGGCCAGAGATAGTAACTACCTTACCGCCTAATTGGTTAATCTTGCTGACTGCTCCCCAGGCTACATTGCCAAATCCTGAAACAGCAAAGGTTTTGCCTTCAATCTTTTTATTCATTTCGTTAAGCATATGCTGAACGAAATAAACTGCACCGTAACCAGTAGCTTCCGGACGCATACGGGAACCTCCCCAACCAAGACCTTTCCCGGTAAGAACACCGGTGAATTCATTTCTGATACGTTTGTATTGTCCAAAAAGGTAACCAATCTCACGCCCTCCAACGCCGATGTCTCCAGCGGGAACGTCGGTATCCGGGCCGATATGTTTGCAGAGCTCGGTCATGAACGACTGACAGAAATGCATGATTTCATTATCGCTTTTTCCTTTCGGGCTAAAATCGGAACCGCCTTTACCACCGCCCATCGGAAGAGTGGTAAGACTGTTTTTAAATGTTTGTTCAAATCCGAGGAATTTAAGAATGCTTAAGGTTACGCTTTTATGAAAACGCAAACCGCCTTTATAAGGGCCTATGGCACTGTTGAATTCAACGCGATAGCCACGGTTTACTTCCACTTCTCCGCGATCATTCATCCAGGGAACCCGGAACATTATTGTTCGTTCAGGCTCAACCATCCTTTCAAGAATTTTAGCCTTTTTATAACGTGGATTTGCATCATAAACGTCCCAAACTGTTTCAACCACTTCCAAAACAGCCTGGTGAAATTCAGTTTCTCCGGGAGTTCGAGCTTTAAGCTCGTCCATAAATTCAGAAATTCCTTTATTCATATCTTAAATTATTTAGATTTTTCGTTAGCCGGTGATTTCAAAAAATCCGGGCCAATTTTAATATAACATTCAAATTTAGCACTTTCTTTTAACTAGTGTGATTGATAAAATGAAATTTATTAAAGACAACTGCAAAAAGCGGCAACCTTATAAAGTTAATCATTATAGAATTTTAATGACGTTGTTTGCTAATTCTGACATATCATAAAATAAATCTATCAAAAATAATCGTTTCTTATTTTGGGGACAGTTTTTGATATGATTTCAAATTTGGAATAAATTATTGCCAAAATTTCTCCCAAAAAGAACTTCCAGGTTCGAATTATAAAAGCAGCTATTGGAAAGCCATCATTTTGTCTAATACAATGAGGGGTATTTTGAAAGATTTATAGTTTATATCGGATAGGACTTCAAAATAAGTTTTAATTTCGTGGCTCAATTGAAAATGAACAAATAAGCTCGTAAACGATGGAGTATAATTTCAAGGAAATAGAAAGTAAATGGCAAAAATTCTGGGCCGATAACAAAACATTTAAAGCTGAAACAAACTATTCGAAACCAAAGTTTTATTGTCTGGATATGTTTCCTTACCCCTCCGGAGCAGGTTTGCATGTCGGACATCCCGAGGGTTACACGGCCACCGACATCGTATGCCGGTACAAGAGAGCCAAAGGTTTTAACGTACTTCATCCAATGGGCTGGGATGCTTTTGGATTGCCCGCCGAGCAATATGCCATCCAAACCGGGACTCATCCTTCCATTACAACAGAAAAAAACTGTGCCACTTTCAGACGCCAGATACAATCCCTTGGACTAAGTTATGATTGGGACCGGGAGATCAATACAACAGATCCTTCATATTATAAATGGACCCAGTGGATATTTATCCGCCTTTACAATACATGGTTTGATTTTGAATCAAAAAAAGGCCGTCCGATCAGCGAGCTTCAGGTTCCCAAAGAAATCACAGAACAAGGAAAAGATGAAGTGCGCAAGTACATCGATAGTAAACGGCTTGCCTATTACGATAATGCACAGGTATGGTATTGCCGCACCTGTAAAACAGTGTGCGCCAATGAAGAGATCCTGAACGACGGTTCTCACGAAAAATGCGGAACTTTCGAGGTGGAAAGACGTTACCTGAAACAATGGATGTTACGGATACCGCATTATGCCGAACGGCTGCTGGAAGGATTGGAAGGTCTTGACTGGCCTGAAGGCGTTAAAGACATGCAGCGTAACTGGATCGGAAGATCCACCGGTGCGGAAGTAGATTTTCAGATTGATGGTCTTGAGAAAAAATTGAAAGTATATACTACGAGACCTGACACCTTATTCGGGGCAACCTACATGGTAGTAGCACCTGAACATGAACTGGTGCCCGAACTCACCACTGCAAATCAAAAGAAGGCCGTTGAAGAATATATTCGCAATGCTGCTTTAAAGAGTGATCTGGATCGAACAGACCTGGCCAAAGACAAGACCGGAGTTTTTACCGGCCGTTATGCCATCAATCCTGTCAACGGTAAAAAAATCCCGGTGTGGGTAGCTGATTATGTATTAATGGGATATGGTACAGGAGCCATTATGGCAGTACCAGCTCATGATACCCGTGACTTTGAATTCGCAGAGACTTTTAACCTGCCCATCCTTTGTATTATGGATCCGAAGGGAGCAAGTGAAGAGTTACGTTCTCAGGTCCTTTCGGGGAAAGCTTGCTGGACAGAAGACGGAGCTTATATTAACAGCGAAAACAAAGAGAACGGATTAAATATTAACGGCCTATCGAAAGATAAAGGAATAGCCACTATGGTTTCATGGCTTGAGAATGAGGGAATAGGAACATCGGCCATAAATTATAAGCTTCGGGATTGGTTGTTCAGTCGTCAGCGTTATTGGGGAGAGCCATTCCCGGTAATACATTGGGAAGACGGCGAAGTCTCCGTACTTGAAGATAAAGACCTTCCTCTTCTTCTGCCTGATATTGAAAAATATCAGCCTGGTGAAACAGGGGAATCTCCTTTGGCTCATGCAGGAGATTGGCTGAACGTAACAGATAAAAACGGGCGTAAAGGCAGACGTGAAACCAATACAATGCCACAATGGGCAGGGTCTTGCTGGTATTACCTTCGTTTCACTGATCCTGGAAATAATGAGGCACCCTTTGGAAAAGTTGCAGAAAATTACTGGATGCCGGTGGATTTATACATCGGAGGCGCCGAGCATGCAGTATTGCATTTACTTTATAGTAGATTCTGGCACAAAGTTCTGTACGATCTGAACGTCGTATCTACACCTGAGCCCTTCCAGAAACTATTCAATCAGGGAATGATCCTTGCCTTTGCCTATGAAACAGAGTCAGGGGCAAAAGTCCCTTCTGATAAAGTAGAAGAGCGGGATGGAAAATATTTTAGCACCGAAACCGGAGAAGAGTTAAGACAGATTGTGGCTAAAATGTCCAAATCTCTAAAGAATGTAGTTAATCCGGATGATGTAGTTCGAAATTACGGAGCCGATTCCTTGCGTCTTTTTGAAATGTTTATTGGCCCTCTTGATGCAACAAAACCCTGGACAGAAAACGGAGTAAAAGGCGTGTATAATTTTCTCCGGAGGGTAACCACTTTCTTCGGAGAAAAAAATAATATTACAGAAGGAGAGGAATCAAAGAAAACCCTGAAAATCCTTCACCAGACGATCCGCAAAGTAGGTGAAGACGTTGAGGGCCTGAAATTCAACACGGCGATCTCTCAGATGATGGTTTTTACAAACCATTGTTATAAAATAGGGCATGTCACGACAGACACTGCAACGACCTTCTTTAAGCTGCTGGCTCCATTTGCTCCTCATCTTTCAGAAGAGCTGTGGCAATATTACGGGAATAACAACAGCATATCTTATTCACCATGGCCCGAATATGACGAAAAACATTTAAAGGATGAGTCCTTTGATTATCCTGTTTCTTTCAATGGGAAGGTAAGATTTAAAATGAGCCTTGCCTTGGATTTAACCAATGAAGAAATAGAAAAAGCTGCATTGCAGCATGATAATACAAAGAAATGGACTGAAGGCAAGGTTATTGCCAAGATCATTGTTGTGAAAAACAAAATTATAAATATTGTTGTGAAATAACATCAAACACAAACTCGCAACAAAAGCCAATTCCGGTCAGGGATTGGCTTTTTGTTTCCACACCTTATTGAGACACACGGCCGTGCGTCTATTGTTTCCTGGATTTTATCGAAAAAAGGGGGTGTTCCATCGAAATAAATTTATAATGGAAAGCATTCCCTCTATCTTTACTTATGAATTATAATCTGAATAACATGAAACTTAAAAAATTATTGCTGTTCCTCGCGGTACTTATTCTTTTCATCGGATGCGACAACTACTACATGATTTGTTCTCTCAACCAGTTTTATATTGAAAAGAATATAGTCCTTATTGACCGTATCGAAGGATCATGGATGGCAAAATCCGTATCTCCGCGCAATGATTCTAAATCTTCATCCAATTGGACTCATGTGGATACAACCACTACATGGATGATCAAAAGGTTTATCTCAAAGGAAATCGTCAAAAACAAGAAGGGTAAGGACTCAACTCTCTTTAAGCCTCAGAATTACTACATAGCCAAGTTGACCAGTATATCTGATTCAGCAAACTATGCCTTTAAAGTAGTTTTGTTTAAGGTGAAAAATACTTTGTATGCCGATTTTATTCCTGTTGATAAAGAAGGATTAATGAAAGGCCTGCTGATTGCGAACAGCTATTTTGATGTTCATACGCTTGCCCGCCTTACGATCAATCATAATGAGATCAAACTATCTTGGCTTGGTGCTGATTGTGTAAAGGAAATGATCGAAGAAAAACGTGTGCGGGTGAACTATCTTTGGGTAAAACAAACTAATAAATTTCTGTTAACCGCTTCTCCTGGCGAACTGGCCGTCATGATTGAAAGATATGGTAATCAAACGAGATTTATTGATTGGGAAAACCAGAAAGCACAACTTAGATTAACCAGTTTAAAATGAAAGAAATATGAAAACAATAATATATAAAAAGAGAGTTGTTTCAACAGTTCATTTGCTTTTCTGGCTGGTGTCTTTTAATGCATTTAACGTATTTTTCAGCAGGGGAATCAAATCAGGGTATGTACTGGGAGGGTTAGAATTAACTTTGGGGAATATTTTATTCTTCACCAATATTCTGCTCCTCTTTATAGCAATGCACTTGATCTGGTTTGTCAAACGGATAAAGAAATGGATCAAATGGAGTGTCACTGCGGTAGCTCTGTGTATTTGGGGAACCATCCTTTTTACCTCCGAATTTAAGGATATAATATTTTTAATAGCAATTTATTTTTTAAACAACTTTCTATATGTACTGATCTTTCATCTTTCGATTATCGCCGCAGTCTATCTGAACATCAAGATATTGATCAAAAAATTCATATTCCAGGGAAAATTTATTCCTTATCTGATCTGTGCCTCCGGATTGGCAGTAGTTGCCGCAATAACAAATTATGCATTATTCGATTATTTTATAGATATCATTTTCCCTAAACTTTTTTTTCTTTCATGGTTTAAGATTTCTGAACTTATTCTGATAATGGCTGTTTATATGGTTGTCACTGCGGTAGTTTATCTGCTTTGGCAATATGCTTTAACATTGTTATCAGGAAAAGAAAAGATACAGAATGAACTATTTGCCCTTAAGGCACAGATCAATCCCCACTTTTTATTCAACAACCTGAATACAATCTATTCCATGGCAGAAAAAAGAGATCCCAGGACCAAAGATGTAATTTTGGAATTATCTGATTTTCTGAGGTATGTTCTTTATGACACGACGAGTGAAAAGATTTCTCTGGAGAAAGAAATTGAAATTATTAAAACCTACGTAGAGCTTCAGAAAGAGAGGATTAATCAAATTATCACAGAGATAATTCTCAACATTCAGGGCGATTTTTCCGGTGCACAAATTGCTCCTTTGCTTTTGCTTCCGTTAATAGAAAACTGTTTCAAATATGGGTTGGGCCAAACAAAGGGAACAATAAGGATCGATATAGAATATTCCAATGGTCAGCTCCACTTAAATACCGTGAACAGAATCATTCACAGAGAAATATTAGCTAATCAGGAACAAGGAGGTATTGGAATTAAGAATGTAGAAAAAAGATTAAATTTGTTGTATCCGGATAAGCATTTATTAAAATTCGAGAAAGAAGGGGATTTTTTTAGCGCAGATTTGAAGATCGATTTAGACTAACAACATGGCTCTTAAATGCCTTATAATAGAAGACGAACCAGCGGCGAGAGAGATACTTGAGCGCTATTTATCACAATGTCCAGAACTGGAGCTACGTGGCTCATTTGAAGATCCTTTCACTGCTCAGTCCTTTCTTGATAAGAACAATATAGATCTGATTTTCCTTGATATTAATCTCCCCGGAATGTCCGGCATCAGCTTCTTACGAACACTAATCAACCCCCCGCTTATTATCATCACAACGGCCTACCCACAATATGCCGTCGACGGGTTCGATCTTGATGTAATTGATTACCTGTTAAAACCTTTTTCGTTCGAGCGTTTTTACAAATCGGTCAACAGAGCAAAAGATCGGTTATTTGACAAACCATCCGTCCCCCTAACCCGAAAAATTACCGTTCGTTCCGATAAGCGGATCTACCAAATTGATTTGGATGAAATTTATTTTATTGAAGCTTGTGGTGATTACACATCTGTTTGTTGTGCCGATAAGAAACTGGTCACCCACGAAACAATCAAAAATTGGGGGGTAAAACTGAAAGGATTTTCTTTTCAGAAAATACACAGATCAATTATTATCAACCTGCAAAAAATTGATCACATTGAAGGAAACCTCGTGATAATTGGTAAACATAAACTTTCAATATCTGAGGCATACCGTGACTCATTAATCACTGAATTGATGGCAAGAAATGTGACTCGTATAGGATGACATATGAACTTCGATAGCTCATAATACTTCATAGTTCATATTTCACAAATACTTCGTACTTCACCTCGCATGACCATTTTGGCTTAACGCATGTGCATTAGCGGTTTCTCTCTTGACAAAACCAGCAACTTCCTTCTTCACATTCCCGATTTCAGTATCGATGGTCATGAGCAAATCATCGACTTTCTCTTCCAAAAGATCGGCATACTCTTCTCCTTTTCTGGTGATAATCTTCCGGGTAATTGAACCTTTATGGGGAGCAAATAAAAGAGCCCCGACTGCTCCGACAAAACTTCCTACCAATACGCCCCATATCAAGTTGCTTGATCTCATAACATTATTATTATGATTATCGTAATCTATACCTAAATTCATTTTTCGATGTTGCTCCAACCATTAAGAGTCTGTCAAATAGAGCTTCACCAAAATATCTTCTGTTGAACTTATAGCAAAATTCATTTAGGTATCCTTGCAAATACTCGGGTTTGATATTATGGTGAATATCCAGGAACATCCTTTTAGCGTTAGCTATTACCAGATGTACCCAGGGTAATATTTCTCCAACCTTTTACTTTGGAATTATTTGTGCATGGTGTTTATTGACAAGATTGCCCAAATCAGTATAAGAAGTGGAATCATCGGTCAGTAAAGTTGATTTCCTGGAGATATTTGTAACTACCTTTTCGTTAATGGTTCCGGATTTAAGGTTTGGTATTACCTGCATTTTAATGAACCCGACTCTTCGTGGTTTCCCTTTCTTTGCAGGTTTCCCCTCTACATCTTTGCTTTCAGCCATGACCCAATACCTTTGTCTTCTTCTGACTGCCTCTTCCGCGTTTCCTTGGCCTATTCTTGTCTTGTGGCTTTACTTCTGGTGAAAAGAACCCTTCATCTAATTCTATCTGGCCTGAAAGCGAATACTTTCCGTCCCTTTTACCCATAGCTAATCTTAGCTTGTGAAGCATTGTCCAGATAGGTTCATAGTATTAATGACCTAATTGCCTTTGCAATTCAACGGCTGAGAAACTTTTCTTCGTAGAGGTGAGCAAGTGCATGGCTACAAACCAGTAACGAATAGGAAGTTGTGATCCGTGCATAACAGTCCCACTTTTTAATGTTGTTCTTGTTTTACAGGCTTTGCATTCATATTGCCACTTGTCTCTTTTCCAATAATGATCTTTACCCCCACAATGCCGACAGATGACCCCTTCCTTATCCCTGATAGCTTTAAGCTTCAACCTACAACTATCTTCATCTGGAAATTGACTTATAAAATTAAGCAAGTTCGTTATTTCTAAGGATTTAGTAAAACTTAAAGATAATATTTTTTAGGTATCAAATACGATATTCATTTTATTTTTCCAATGCTAAATTATATTCAATCTGTTGTCCGGATAAGTCTTTTATCTGAATTTCCATCTTTGGGAGAAGCATTTTCCCATTTCATTTCTTTCGAAGTCAATTTCAGGATATTGTATTGTTCTGTATAATAGCCTTTTTCATTGAATAAAGTTATCAGATTATTGTCCATACTGATTGTGTAAGTACGGTGAATGGCAGTATCTCTATTGGCTAATGCATCGTAAATATTAATTGTGCAGGTTTTGTCAGTATTGAATGTGTAATTAATCGAACCGTCAACTGAGAGATTTGGATCATCGTTAGTAACATACCATTTCCCTGCTAATTGAGCAATGTTGATTTCGTCATCTTTTTTACATGAGTTAAGGCTACAAGTTACAAGAAGGAACAATAACATTCCATACAATTTTATTATTCTCATAATAATTCGAATTAAGAGTTGAAAGTTAATAATGTTAATGCCCAAATATACAAATTTCTGGAAATTCCTTCATGAACATAACGCATGATTTTATTTCTCTTGACATTAACCTGCCCGGAATTGTCCTGCATTAGTTTTTTACGTACCCTGATCAGGCCCCCTTTAGTAATAATAACAACAGCCAACCCACAGTATGCCGTCAACGGGTTCGATCTTGATGTAATTGATTACCTGTTAAAACCTTTTTCGTTTGAGCGTTTTTACAAATAGGTCAACAGAGCTAAAGATCGGTTATTTGCCAAACCATCCGTCCCCCTAACCCGAAAAATTACCGTTCGGTCCGATAAGCGGATCTACCAAATTGATTTGGATGAAATTTATTTTATTGAAGCTTGTGGTGATTACACATCTGTTTGTTGTGCCGATAAGAAACTGGTCACCCACGAAACAATCAAAAATTGGGGGGTAAAACTGAAAGGATTTTCTTTTCAGAAAATACACAGATCAATTATTATCAACCTGCAAAAAATTGATCACATTGAAGGAAACCTCGTGATAATTGGTAAACATAAACTTTCAATATCTGAGGCATACCGTGACTCATTAATCACTGAATTGATGGCAAGAAATGTGACTCGTATAGGATGACATATGAACTTCGATAGCTCATAATACTTCATAGTTCATATTTCACAAATACTTCGTACTTCACCTCGCATGACCATTTTGGCTTAACGCATGTGCATTAGCGGTTTCTCTCTTGACAAAACCAGCAACTTCCTTCTTCACATTCCCGATTTCAGTATCGATGGTCATGAGCAAATCATCGACTTTCTCTTCCAAAAGATCGGCATACTCTTCTCCTTTTCTGGTGATAATCTTCCGGGTAATTGAACCTTTATGGGGAGCAAATAAAAGAGCCCCGACTGCTCCGACAAAACTTCCTACCAATACGCCCCATATCAAGTTGCTTGATCTCATAACATTATTATTATGATTATCGTAATCTATACCTAAATTCATTTTTCGATGTTGCTCCAACCATTAAGAGTCTGTCAAATAGAGCTTCACCAAAATATCTTCTGTTGAACTTATAGCAAAATTCATTTAGGTATCCTTGCAAATACTCGGGTT
>JGI20225J20221_1000560_pt1 | contig 59499 bp, 45 predicted proteins | sample BioMet4_FD_20221 | JGI IMG/M metagenome (IMG submission 20221) | reverse complement strand
TGTTCCGTAAGATTCTTGATGAAGGTCAAGCTGGTGACAATGTTAGGTCTTCTACTTCGTGGTATTGAAAAAGAAGCAATCAAACGTGGTATGGTTATCTGCCATCCAGGAAAAATCACTCCTCACACTTCATTCAAAGCTGAGGTTTATATCTTGAAGAAAGAAGAAGGTGGTCCGTCCCACACTCCATTCCACAACAAATATCGCTCCTCAATTCTACTTACGTACATTAGACTGTACAGGTGGAAATCACTCTTCCAGAAGGAACTGACCATGGTTATGCCAGGTGATAACGTTACAATCAATGTAGAATTGATTTACCCAGTAGCTCTTAAACTTAGGTCTTCGTTTCGCTATCCGCGAAGGTGGGACGTACAGTAGGTGCTGGTCAGATTACAGAAATTTGTGACTAATAAATAAAATATCAGTTCTTGATTTTATATCAGGAACTGATTGTTTACGGGAGTAGCTCAGTTGGTAGAGCACCGGTCTCCAAAACCGGGTGTCGGGAGTTCGAGCCTCTCCTCCCGTGCAAATACATTAGAGATGAAAAATTTAGTAGTAAAAGTAGTATCTTACATAAAAGAAACTCATAACGAACTTGTGCATAAAGTATCGTGGCCTACGTATTCTGAATTGACTAACAGTGCAGTGGTTGTTTTATACGCTTCCCTACTCATTGCATTGGTAGTTTTTGTTATGGACTCATGCTTCCGTACTGTTATGGAAGATATCATTTATCCACATTAATTCAAGGAGTAAAAAATGTCTGAGATTGAAAAAAAATGGTATGTTTTACGTGCCATTAGCGGTAAAGAAAGCAAGGTAAAAGAATATCTTGAGGCTGACATAAAAAACAGCAACCTTGGTGATTATGTATCTCAGGTATTGATTCCTACTGAAAAAGTATACCAGGTTCGCAATGGAAAAAAAATTGTGAAAGAAAGAAGTTATCTTCCTGGATATGTTTTGGTGGAGGCGGCTCTTGTTGGTGAGGTTTCTCATCATTTAAGAAATACCCCTAATGTGATAGGCTTTTTAGGTGGCTCGGATCACCCAACACCTTTAAGGCAGTCAGAAGTGAATCGAATACTTGGAACAGTAGATGAATTGCAAGAATCGGGAGAAGAATTAAATATCCCATACATTGTAGGAGAAACTGTAAAAGTAGCTTTTGGTCCATTCAGCGGATTCAGTGGAACCATTGAAGAAGTGAATAACGAAAAGAAGAAATTGAAGGTTATGGTAAAGATTTTCGGACGGAAAACTCCGCTTGAATTAGGCTTTATGCAAGTAGAGAAGGAATAACATTGGTTACGCTGTGTTATCCCTCAATTAATGTTTATATAAAATTAAAAAAAAAATGGCTAAAGAAGTTGCTGGACTAATCAAATTACAGATTAAAGGAGGCGCTGCAAATCCATCACCTCCCGTTGGACCTGCTCTAGGTTCTAAAGGGATCAATATCATGGAATTCTGCAAGCAATTCAATGCCAGGACCCAAGACAAAGCAGGTAAAATATTACCTGTTGTTATTACTTATTATGCAGACAAGTCTTTTGATTTTGTAATCAAGACTCCGCCTGTTGCTATCCAATTATTGGAAATAGCTAAGCTTAAGAGCGGTTCTGCTGAGCCAAATCGTAAAAAAGTTGCCGAGATTACTTGGGAACAAGTTCAAACGATTGCTCAGGACAAAATGGTTGACTTGAACTGCTTCACTGTAGAAGCTGCTATGACCATGGTTGCTGGTACAGCTAGAAGTATGGGTATCACTGTAAAAGGGGAATTCCCGGGTAATAATTAATAATCTTCAATTATAATGGGAAAACTGACAAAAAATCAAAAGTTGGCTGCCGCTAAAATTGAAGCAGGGAAAGCATACTCACTAAAAGAAGCATCTTCATTGGTAAAGGAAATTACCACTACGAAATTTGATGCCTCATTAGATATTGATGTACGTTTAGGTGTAGATCCACGAAAAGCTAACCAAATGGTGAGAGGAGTTGTTTCTCTTCCTCACGGAACTGGTAAAGAAATAAAAGTCTTGGTTCTTTGTACACCTGATGCTGAAGCTGCTGCAAAAGAAGCTGGAGCTGATTATGTAGGTCTTGATGAATATATTGAAAAGATCAAAGGTGGATGGACTGATATTGATGTAATCATCACTATGCCTTCTATCATGGGTAAAATAGGTGCTCTTGGTCGTGTACTTGGTCCTCGTGGATTAATGCCGAACCCAAAGAGTGGTACTGTAACTATGGATGTTGCTAAAGCTGTTAGAGAAGTAAAACAAGGTAAAATTGACTTTAAAGTTGATAAAAGCGGTATTGTTCATACTTCAATTGGTAAAGTCTCATTTAACGCTGAAAAAATTCGCGAAAACGCAAAAGAATTCATTTCAACTCTGAATAAACTAAAGCCAACTGCAGCTAAAGGCACATATATAAAGAGTATTTATCTTTCTAGTACAATGAGTCTGGGTATTAAAATTGACCCAAAATCAATTGAGGAAATCTAATAAATGGAGGAATAATGAGAAAGGAAGATAAAAACACAGTAATTGAACAAATTGCTGCAACCACAAAAGAATACTCTCACTTCTATCTTGTTGATACAACTGCAATGAATGCAGCTGCAACAAGTGCATTAAGAAGAAAATGTTTTGAGACAGACATTAAGTTGCTTGTTGTAAAGAACACTTTGCTTCTGAAAGCATTAGACAGCTTAGATGTTGACTTTAGAAGTTGATTATTCTCCTTTGTACGGATCACTAAAAGGATCTACCACTGTTATGTTTTGTAATACTGGTAATGCTCCTGCAAAGTTGATCAAAAGTGTAGCTAAAGACGGCATACCTGGACTTAAGGCTGCTTATGTAGAAGAAAGCTTCTATATCGGTGCTGACCAGTTAGAGTCTCTTATCAATATCAAGAGTAAAAATGAAGTTATTGCTGATGTTATTGCATTACTGCAATCTCCAGCCAAGAATGTTATTTCTGCTCTTCAATCAGGTGGAAACACCCTTCACGGAGTTCTAAAAACTCTTGGTGAAAGATAATATCAAAACAAAATAATAAGTAAAATAAACATTAAAATCATACAAAAATGGCAGATTTGAAAGCTTTTGCAGAACAATTAGTTAACTTGACAGTAAAAGAAGTTAATGAACTTGCTACTATCCTTAAAGAAGAATATGGTATTGAACCTGCTGCTGCAGCTGTTGCTGTTGCTGCTGGTCCTGCTGCAGGTGCAGCTGTTGCTGAAGAAAAAACTTCTTTTGATGTAGTATTGAAGAGTGCAGGTAGCGCAAAATTACAAGTTGTTAAAGCAGTTAAAGAACAATGTGGTCTTGGCTTGAAAGAAGCTAAAGATTTAGTTGATGCTGCTCCTAGTGTAGTTAAAGAAGGTGTTGCTAAAGCAGATGCTGAAGCATTGAAAAAAGCATTAGAAGAAGCTGGAGCTGAAGTTGAACTTAAATAACATTAGCCTGTTAATCAGGTAATTCGGTTAAGAGCCCTCCTTAAGAGGGTTCTTAACCTTTTTGTGTATATATTTATAAATAAGTTCTACAAATTCATTAACAGATGTCTTCAAATACTGTAAATCAAAGAGTTAATTTTGCTTCTATCAANAATCCATTTGGATATCCTGATTTCTTAGAAGTACAATTGAAGTCATTCAAAGACTTTCTACAATTAGATACCCCACCTGAAAAACGTAAAAATGAGGGATTGTANAAAGTATTTGCTGAAAACTTCCCTATAGCCGACACAAGAAATAATTTTGTTCTTGAGTTTTTGGACTACTATATTGACCCGCCAAGATACACAATCGACGATTGCATTGAGCGAGGTTTGACTTATAGCGTCCCTTTAAAAGCAAANCTCAAGTTATACTGCACNGANCCNGATCATGAAGACTTTGACACTGTTATTCAAGACGTGTTCCTTGGTCCTATCCCATATATGACAGATCAAGCGACATTCGTTATAAACGGAGCAGAACGTGTTGTTGTGTCCCAACTACACCGTTCACCTGGCGTCTTTTTTGGTCAAAGCGTCCATGCAAATGGAACAAAACTTTATTCAGCTCGTATAATTCCATTTAAAGGTTCTTGGATTGAATTCGCAACAGACATTAATAATGTGATGTATGCGTATATCGACCGCAAGAAAAAACTGCCTGTAACAACTCTATTAAGAGCAATAGGCTTTGAAAATGATAAAGATATTCTTGAAATTTTTAATCTAGCAGAAGATATAAAAGTAAACAAGAGTAATCTTAAAAAAATTGTTGGAAGAAAACTAGCAGCTAGAGTTCTAAAGACTTGGGTAGAAGATTTCGTAGATGAAGANACAGGTGAAGTNGTGTCNATCGAACGTAATGAAGTTATTATTGATCGTGAAACGGTACTAGAACAAGAGCATGTTGATGAAATTCTTGAGTCCGGTGTTCAAAGCATCCTTGTACATAAAGAGGAACCTAATCAATCAGATTATTCTATTATTTATAACACACTTCAAAAAGACCCTAGTAATTCAGAAAAAGAAGCTGTATTATATATTTATAGACAACTCCGTAACGCAGACCCTGCAGATGACGCTAGTGCACGTGAGGTAATTAATAATCTGTTTTTCTCAGAAAAAAGATATGATCTGGGTGAAGTTGGTAGATATAGAATTAACAAGAAGCTGAATCTATCAACCAGCATGGATGTTAAAGTCCTGACTAAAGAAGATATTATTGAAATTATCAAATATTTAATTGAGTTAATTAACTCAAAAGCAATAGTTGATGATATAGACCATTTAAGTAATAGACGCGTACGTACTGTAGGAGAACAATTATCAAATCAGTTTGCTATTGGTTTGGCTCGTATGTCTCGTACCATACGTGAAAGAATGAACGTCAGAGATAATGAAGTTTTTACTCCAATAGATTTGATCAATGCAAAGACAATATCTTCAGTGATCAATACTTTCTTTGGAACAAATGCTCTGTCTCAATTCATGGATCAGACTAACCCACTAGCAGAAATTACTCATAAAAGACGTATGTCTGCATTGGGTCCTGGGGGGCTATCACGTGAACGAGCTGGTTTTGAGGTTCGTGACGTACACTATACACACTATGGTCGACTATGTCCAATTGAAACCCCAGAAGGTCCAAATATTGGTTTGATCTCATCGTTATGTGTATATGCAAAAATTAACGATCTTGGATTCATAGAGACTCCATATAGACCAGTTACTAACGGTAAAGTCGATTTCTCATCTGAAGGACTTACTTATCTAACCGCAGAAGAGGAAGAAGGAAAGATCATTGGGCAAGGAAACGCTCAAGTAGATGAGGAAGGTAAGTTTATCAATAATCGTATAAACAGCCGTCAGGATGCAGATTTCCCGGTTGTAGAACCTTCAGAAGTTGAGCTGATGGATGTAGCCCCACAACAGATTGCATCTATCGCTGCATCATTGATTCCTTTTTTGGAACATGATGATGCTAACCGTGCTTTGATGGGATCTAACATGATGCGCCAGGCAGTTCCATTACTAAAATGTGAATCTCCAATTGTAGGTACAGGAATTGAGAAGCAACTTGTAGAAGATTCACGTACACAGATAGCTGCTGAAGGTGAAGGAGTTATTGATTTTGTAGATGCTACAGTAATTCGAGTGCTTTATGATAGAACTGAAGATGAAGAATTTGTAAGTTTTGAAAGTGCACTGAAAGAATATAAAATACCTAAATTCCGCAAGACTAACCAGAATATGACAATTGACCTTCGTCCAATTTGCACAAAAGGACAAAGAGTCAAAGCCGGAGATATTTTGACTGAGGGTTACTCAACACAAAATGGAGAGCTGGCACTTGGAAAGAATCTTCTTGTAGCTTTCATGCCATGGAAAGGGTATAATTATGAGGATGCAATCGTTCTTAACGAGCGAGTTGTTCGCGAAGATATATTGACATCTGTTCACGTAGAAGAGTATTCATTAGAGGTGCGCGAAACTAAACGTGGTATGGAAGAATTAACTTCAGACATACCAAACGTAAGCGAAGAAGCGACAAAAGACCTTGATGAAAATGGGATTGTTCGGATTGGAGCAAGAATTCAACCTGGAGATATCCTAATCGGAAAGATTACTCCAAAAGGTGAATCAGATCCTTCACCAGAAGAAAAACTTCTTCGTGCAATATTTGGAGATAAAGCCGGAGATGTAAAAGATGCATCATTAAAAGCTTCTCCTTCATTAAAAGGAGTCATCATTGACAAAAGGCTTTTTTCTCGAGTTGTTAAAAACAGAAGTTCCAAGTTAGCAGATAAGGCATTACTACCTAAGATTGATGATGAATTTGAAGCTAAAGTAGATGATTTAAAATCTATTTTAATCGAAAAACTTCTAGTTTTAACAGAAGGAAAAACATCGCAAGGTGTAAAAGACTACTTAGGAGCAGACGTTGTTGCTAAAGGTGCAACCTTTACAGCCCCTATTCTTAGCAATCTAGACTACACATCTATCCAGATAAGTAAGTGGACGGCTGACGCTCACAAGAATGATATGATCCGTGATCTGATTCTAAATTATTTGAAGAAATACAAAGAACTAGACGCTGAACTGAAACGAAAAAAGTTCAGTATCACAATTGGTGATGAACTACCCGCTGGTATCATTCAAATGGCCAAAGTCTATATCGCCAAAAAACGTAAGATTAGCGTAGGTGATAAGATGGCTGGACGTCACGGAAATAAGGGTATTGTTTCAAGAATAGTTAGACAAGAAGATATGCCGTTCCTTGCTGATGGTACTCCTGTTGATATTGTTCTTAACCCTCTTGGTGTGCCTTCTCGTATGAACTTAGGACAGATCTTTGAGACAGTTCTTGGTTGGGCTGGTAAGAAACTGGGTGTTAAGTTTGCGACTCCTATCTTTGATGGTGCAACCCTAGAAAGCATAACAGAATGGACTGACAAAGCAGGCGTTCCTCGCTTCGGTAAGAGTTATCTGTGTGATGGTGGTACGGGTGATCGTTTCGACCAACCTGCTACAGTAGGTGTAATTTATATGCTTAAATTAGGTCACATGGTTGAAGATAAAATGCATGCACGTTCTATCGGTCCATATTCTCTTATTACTCAACAACCCCTTGGTGGTAAAGCTCAATTTGGTGGTCAGCGTTTCGGAGAAATGGAAGTTTGGGCATTAGAAGCATTTGGTGCATCACACATTCTCCAGGAGATCCTTACAATTAAATCTGATGATGTGGTTGGACGTTCAAAGGCTTATGAAGCCATTGTTAAAGGTGATCCTATGCCACAGCCNGGTATTCCAGAATCTCTCAATGTATTATTGCATGAACTAAGAGGTCTTGGACTAAGTATTAACTTAGAATAATTAATAGATAACTCTTTACATAAATTAATCGTATGGCTTTTAGAAAAGAAAATAAGATAAAGAGTAATTTCTCGAAAATCTCAATTGGTTTAGCTTCTCCTGAAGAAATCCTTGAGAATTCGAGTGGTGAAGTNTTGAAGCCTGAAACTATCAACTATCGTACATATAAACCAGAACGTGATGGTTTATTTTGTGAGCGTATATTTGGTCCAATTAAGGATTANGANTGTCATTGTGGTAAATACAAAAGAATTCGCTACAAGGGAATCGTTTGCGACCGATGCGGTGTTGAAGTTACTGAGAAAAAAGTAAGACGTGAGCGTATGGGACATATTCAGTTAGTTGTCCCTGTTGCTCATATTTGGTATTTCCGTTCACTGCCAAACAAGATCGGCTACCTACTAGGTTTACCTACAAAGAAGCTTGATTCAATCGTATATTATGAACGTTATGTCGTAATTCAGCCAGGCATCAAAGCAGCTGATGGCATTAATGCTTATGATCTACTGTCAGAAGAGGAGTATCTTGATATCCTTGAAACTCTTCCAAAAGAAAATCAATATTTAGAGGATACTGACCCCAACAAGTTTATAGCTAAAATGGGTGCTGAAGCTATTCAGGATTTATTGTCTCGCCTTGATTTAGACTCATTGTCTTATGAATTAAGGCATAAAGCTGGAAGTGATTCGTCACAACAGCGAAAAAATGAAGCACTGAAACGTCTACAAGTTGTAGAATCATTCAGAGCATCAAGAGGACGAAATAAACCAGAATGGATGATCGTACGTATTGTACCGGTTATTCCTCCAGAACTAAGACCATTAGTTCCATTGGATGGTGGTCGTTTTGCAACATCAGATTTAAATGATTTATATCGTCGTGTAATCATTCGTAACAATCGTCTTAAGAGATTGATAGAAATCAAGGCTCCAGAGGTCATTCTACGTAATGAAAAACGTATGTTGCAAGAATCTGTTGACTCCTTATTTGATAATTCACGCAAATCAAGTGCAGTAAAGACAGATGCTAACCGTCCTTTGAAATCTTTATCTGATAGTTTAAAAGGTAAACAAGGACGTTTCCGTCAAAACTTATTAGGTAAACGTGTTGACTACTCTGCACGTTCAGTAATTGTTGTCGGACCAGAATTAAGAATGCACGAATGTGGTATTCCTAAATTAATGGCTGCAGAATTGTACAAACCATTTGTTATTCGCAAATTGATTGAGAGAGGTATTGTTAAGACTGTTAAATCTGCAAAGAAAATAGTTGACCGCAAAGAGCCTGTTATCTGGGATATTCTGGAATATGTAATGAAAGGTCATCCTGTATTGTTAAACCGTGCACCAACATTGCACCGTTTAGGTATTCAGGCATTCCAACCAAAGATGATCGAAGGAAAAGCTATTCAACTTCACCCACTAGCATGTACAGCTTTTAACGCTGACTTTGATGGTGACCAGATGGCTGTTCACTTACCTCTTAGCAATGAAGCTGTTTTAGAAGCTCAGATGTTGATGCTAGCGTCACATAACATTCTAAATCCTGCTAATGGTGCTCCAATTACTGTACCTTCACAGGATATGGTGCTTGGTTTATATTATATTACAAAACTAAGAAAAGGAGCCAAGGGAGAAGGACTTACATTCTACGGACCAGAAGAAGCAACCATTGCTTATAACGAAGGAAAAGTAGACATTCACGCAATAATCAATGTAGTCGTTAAAGATATTGATGAAAATGGCAACATTGTTGATGTTCTAAAGAAAGAAACTTCTGTAGGACGTGTTATTGTAAATGAAATAGTACCTCCTGAAGTTGGATATATAAACAGAATTATTTCTAAGAAATCTCTTCGCGAGATTATTGGCGATGTAATTAAAGCTTGTGGAGTTGCTAAAACAGCCGATTTCCTTGATGGCATTAAGAACCTAGGTTATAAAATGGCATTCCAGGGTGGACTATCTTTCAACTTGGATGATATCATCATTCCAAAAGAAAAGAAAGTTTTAGTTCAACGAGGATATGATGAAGTTGAACAAGTTGTAAATAACTACAACATGGGATTCATCACCAACAATGAACGTTATAATCAGGTTATTGATATNTGGACNCANNTAAATTCAGANTTATCNAACATCTTNATGAANACNATTTCTNCNGANGANCAAGGNTTCAANTCTGTATATATGATGCTTGATTCAGGAGCACGCGGTTCTAAAGAACAGATTCGTCAGCTTTCAGGTATGCGTGGTTTGATGGCAAAGCCTCAAAAAGCAGGTGCTGAGGGTGGTCAGATTATTGAGAACCCAATTCTTTCTAACTTTAAAGAAGGACTGTCAGTACTTGAGTACTTTATTTCAACCCACGGTGCTCGTAAAGGTTTGGCCGATACGGCACTTAAAACAGCTGATGCCGGATACTTGACTCGTCGTTTGGTAGACGTTTCACATGACGTTATTATCAACGAAGAAGATTGTGGTACACTTCGCGGACTGATTTGCACAGAATTAAAAAACAACGAAGATGTTATTGCTACTCTATCCGATCGAATTCTAGGCCGTGTTTCTGTACATGATATCATCCACCCAACAACAGGCGAATTACTCGTTGCCGGTGGAGATGAAATTACTGAAGATATTGCTAAGAAGATTGAAGATTCACCGATCGAGAGTGTAGAAATTCGCTCTGTATTGACTTGCGAATCGAAAAAAGGTGTTTGTGCAAAATGCTACGGTCGTAACCTTGCAACAAACCGAATGGTTCAAAAGGGAGAAGCAGTNGGAGTNATCGCTGCNCANTCTATTGGTGAGCCNGGTACTCAGNTNACTCTTCGTACATTCCACGCCGGTGGTACTGCAGCCAATATTGCAGCACATGCAGCTGTTAAAGCTAAGTATAATGGCCGTTTGGAATTTGAGGAACTCCGTACAGTAGAAACTGTAGACGAAACAGGCGCAACAGTTAAAGTTGTTGTTGGACGACTTGCTGAACTAAGAATTGTTGACGTTAATACAAATATTGTTCTTTCAAATCATAGTATACCTTATGGTTCTACATTATATGCATCCGAAGGAGAAATAGTAGAAAAAGGTAAACTTATCTGTAAATGGGATCCATTTAATGCTGTAATTATCACTGAAGCAACTGGTAAAATTGAGTTTGAAAGCGTTATTGAAAACGTTACATATAAAGTTGAGTCTGATGAGGCAACAGGTCTGCGTGAATATATCATCATTGAGTCAAGAGATAAGACGAAAGTTCCTTCTGCCCACATCATTGATGAGAATGGAGAATTAATCCGTACTTATAACTTCCCAGTAGGTGGTCACGTTGTAGTTGAAAATGAACAAAAAGTAAAATCTGGAGATATTCTCGTTAAGATTCCTCGCGCAGTAGGTAAGGCTGGTGATATCACTGGTGGTCTTCCTCGTGTAACAGAATTATTCGAAGCCCGTAATCCTTCTAATCCAGCAGTTGTATCTGAAATTGATGGTGAAGTAACAATGGGTAAGATTAAACGTGGTAATCGTGAGATCATTGTAACATCTAAAACAGGTGAGGTTAAGAAGTATCTGGTTTCTCTTTCAAAACAAATTCTTGTTCAGGAGAATGACTATGTGCGCGCCGGAACACCGCTTTCTGATGGAGCAACTACGCCTGCAGACATTCTGGCAATTAAAGGTCCTACAGCTGTTCAGGAATATATCGTGAACGAAGTGCAAGACGTTTATCGCCTACAAGGTGTGAAGATTAATGATAAACATTTTGAGGTTATTGTACGTCAAATGATGCGTAAAGTTCAAATTAATGAGCCAGGAGATACAAGATTCTTAGAGCAACAGATTGTTGACAAACTTGATTTCATGGAAGAGAATGATCACATTTGGGGCAAGAAAGTTGTTATTGACGCTGGAGATTCTCAGAATCTGCAACCAGGACAGATTGTTACAGCTCGTAAGCTTAGAGACGAAAACAGTATGCTGAAACGTCGTGACTTGAAGCCTGTAGAAGTTCGTGATGCTATCGCTGCTACATCTACTCAGATTTTGCAAGGTATTACCCGTGCAGCACTTCAGACAAAGAGCTTTATGTCAGCAGCTTCCTTCCAGGAAACGACTAAAGTATTGAATGAAGCCGCAATAAACGGTAAAATAGACAAGCTTGAAGGTATGAAAGAAAATGTTATTTGTGGACATTTGATTCCTGCCGGAACTGGTCAACGAGAATTTGAGAAGATCATTGTTGGTTCGAAAGAAGAATACGATCGCATATTGGCTAATCGTAAAACAGTTTTAGACTACAGTGAAGTAGAATAAGCATTATACATAATTTTAAAAAGAGAGTGGTCCAGAAGATCACTCTCTTTTTGTTTATTCTACTCATGAATAAATTCACTTGTTCTTATGAAAGCATGTTATTTCAGCCAACTTATCAAGCGACTAAACAACAGTACATATTTCAGTGCATGGCGTAACCAAAACAATGAATATAAAAAATCAATAATCAGCAAGTTTTAGAGAAGAGTTAGGAAGAAGCCATTTATTTAGCCATTTATTTACATACACATTGACCACAGCACATCCGGAACCAATAGCAGCACCAGCTATAACATCAGAAGGATAATGTACCCCTTCATTCATTCTTGCAAACCCTACCGAACATGCCCAAATGTAACTTGGGGCAATTACATACCATTTAGGATACTTAATACTAAGGGATGTAGCTAAAGAAAAAGCTGTAGCAGTATGTGCAGAAGGAAAGGAAGGGCTCGAAGCAGATGCTCTCTTTTCAATTAAATCAGGATAATGTACAAAGGGACGATCGCGGTTTACCGCATATTTTATTCCAGAAGTTACTACAACCGCTTCTGCAACACTGGTGCCTATATAAATCGCACTATTCAACAATACACGATCATTCTCATTCAAAGCATAGCCACCTAACAACAACGGAATTCCCAAAGCAATATAGGGCTCAGTTTTTGAAATCACTTTACTACTTCCAGTCACAAAACTATTATCAATCCCATTAATTTTTTTTAATGTATTAATGTCCCAATTCTGAGCATTACACTCTAAAACAAGAAAAGTTAAAATTGTCAATAAAAAAAGTCGTTTCATTTCAATCAACACTAAATTTATACCTGCAAAGATAATTATAAATGCAAATTACACTTATATTTGAGACTATGATTCAGTAGATTTTACGAATAATAAAACCAACTTTGATACCTGATTCAAAAGCCCAAAAAGATATTGCTTTCAATCTGATCTTAAAATATCCTAAACAAACGATGGAAGAACAGTCTTTAAACGCAAATTTGTAAAACCTGCATTGTTTTAATTAATGAATTATTTCTTTAATTCCTTGCTTAATAGGGGGATTTCATGTACTTTTGCGCAAATAAAAAAGACTTAAAAAGGGAAATTATAGTTCTAACAATTAAATAATTTAAATTCAATCATTTATGTGGTTAACTGATTCATCTGTAGGAAGGAAAGTAGTCATGAGCGTATCAGGACTATTCCTCGTCCTTTTTCTAACATTTCACATGGCGATGAACCTTGTGGCGGTTTTCTCTGAAGGCGGCTACAACATGGTTTGTGAGTTCTTGGGAGCAAATTGGTATGCTTTAGCTGGTACTCTGGTTTTAGCTGCTGGTTTTGCAGTTCACATCATTTACGCATTTTGGCTGACAATGCAAAATCGCAAAGCTCGCGGTAATGAAAGCTATGCAGTAGTAGAAAAGCCAAAAAATGTAGAATGGGCATCTCAAAACATGTTAGTTTTGGGTATTATTGTTATTCTTTTCTTCGTTCTTCACCTTGCACAATTCTGGTTCAAGATGCAGTTTGTAGAAATAAGTGGTCTTGAAAGCATTAATTCAGCTCCTCAAGATGGCGCTGCATTAATAAAAGAGACTTTTGCTAATCCATTATTTGCAGCACTTTACCTTGTTTGGTTTGTAGCAATTTGGTTCCACCTTACTCACGGTTTCTGGAGTGCTCTTCAAACATTGGGTTGGAGCAATAAGATCTGGTTCGAACGTTGGAAATGCATTTCAAACATCTTTGCAACTGTAATCTTCTTAGGTTTTGCCTTAGTAGTAGTAGTTTTCTATGTAAAAAGCATAATAGGTTAAGTAACCTGCAAGTGTGAACTCTAATAAAATCAGAAAAAAGAAATAAAATATTATGACTAAGATAGATTCAAAAATTCCTGAAGGCCCATTGGCTGAGAAATGGAGTAACTATAAAGCTCATCAAAAACTCGTAAACCCTGCAAACAAACGCCGTTTAGACATTATCGTTGTTGGTACTGGCCTTGCCGGAGCATCAGCTGCCGCTTCNCTNGGTGAANTNGGTTTCAAAGTATTNAACTTCTGNATNCANGANTCTCCNCGNCGTGCTCACTCNATCGCNGCACAAGGNGGTATCAATGCTGCAAAGAACTATCAAAATGACGGTGACTCTGTATACCGTTTATTCTATGATACAATCAAGGGTGGAGACTACCGTGCCCGCGAATCAAACGTTTACCGTTTAGCCGAAGTATCCAACGCTATTATTGACCAATGCGTAGCTCAAGGAGTTCCTTTTGCTCGTGAATATGGTGGTTTGCTTGACAACCGTTCTTTCGGTGGTGCACAGGTTTCACGTACATTCTACGCTAAAGGCCAAACAGGACAGCAGTTATTGCTTGGTGCTTATTCTGCATTGAGCCGCCAGATAAATAAAGGTACTGTAAAATTATATACTCGTCACGAAATGCTTGACCTTGTAATCATTGAAGGCCGTGCACGTGGTATTATTGCCCGCGATCTTGTTACTGGAAAGATCGAACGTTTTGCAGCACATGCAGTAGTTATCGGTACCGGTGGCTACGGAAACACATATTTCCTTTCTACAAATGCAATGGCTTCCAATGGTTCTGCAGCAATTCAATGTTATAAGAAAGGTGCATATTTTGCGAACCCATGTTACGTACAAATTCACCCAACTTGTATTCCTGTTCACGGAGACGTTCAGTCTAAACTAACATTGATGTCTGAATCACTTCGTAACGACGGTCGTATATGGGTTCCTAAGAAACTGGAAGATGCTAAAGCTCTTCAGGCTGGTACATTAAAAGCGACTCAAATTGCTGAAGCAGACCGTGACTACTACCTGGAACGCAGATATCCTGCATTCGGTAATCTTGTTCCTCGTGACGTTGCCTCTCGCGCTGCTAAAGAACGTTGCGACAAAGGTTTCGGAGTTAACAACACTGGTTTGGCTGTATTCCTTGATTTTTCTGAAGCTATTGGCCGTTTAGGCGAAGATGTTGTAAGAGCACGCTACGGTAACTTGTTCGATATGTACGAAGAGATCACCAATGAAAACCCATATAAGAGCCCAATGATGATTTTCCCTGCTATCCACTACACAATGGGTGGTATCTGGGTTGATTATGAATTGATGACTTCTATCCCTGGATTGTTTGCTATCGGTGAAGCTAACTTCTCTGATCACGGAGCTAACCGTCTAGGTGCTTCTGCTTTGATGCAAGGTTTAGCTGACGGATACTTCGTATTACCTTACACTATTCAGAACTATTTATCTAATCAGATTCAGGTTCCACGTTTCTCTACTGACCTTCCAGAATTCGTTGAAGCAGAAAAAGCTGTTGCTGATAAGATTAATAAGATCAAGAACATCAATGGTAAACACACTGTTGATTCTATTCACAAGAAACTTGGTCACATTATGTGGGAATTCGTTGGTATGGGACGTACCAAAGAAACTTTGGAAACAGCCATAATCAAACTGAAAGAAGTCAAAAAAGACTTCTGGTCTAATGTTCGTATTCCTGGAGATGTAAACGACCAGAATGTAGAACTTGAAAAGGCAGTACGTTTAGCAGACTTTATCGAAACTGGTCTGTTGATGGCTTATGANGGNTTGAACCGNGAAGAATCTTGCGGTGGACACTTCCGTGAAGAACATCAGACACCAGAAGGTGAGGCTTTACGTGATGACCAGAACTTCTCATACGTAGCTTGCTGGAANTANACNGGTGAAGACTCTAAACCAGAGTTGATTAAGGAAGATTTGAACTATGANTTCACTAAGGTTCAAACACGTAATTACAAAGCATAATAATCAGTAGACAATGGAAAAAATTATAAATTTCACGCTAAAGGTTTGGCGTCAAAAAGGTCCAAAAGCTAAAGGTGCTTTTGAATCATATCAAATGGAAAACATTTCGGGCGATACCTCATTTCTTGAAATGCTTGACATCCTGAATGAAAAACTTATCAATGAAGGTAAAGAACCAGTCGTATTTGACCATGACTGCCGCGAAGGAATCTGCGGAATGTGTTCACTTTACATTAACGGACATCCACACGGACCTGCAACCGGAGCAACAACTTGCCAAATGTACATACGTCGTTTTGATGATGGAGATACTATCACAGTAGAACCATGGCGTTCTGCAGGTTTCCCTGTTATCCGTGACTTGATGGTAGACCGTAATGCATTTGATAAGATTATGCAAGCTGGCGGTTACGTATCAATAAATACTGGTGGTGTTCCTGATGCTAATGCAATTGCTATTCCAAAGCCAATTGCTGACGAAGCAATGGATGCAGCATCTTGTATCGGTTGTGGCGCTTGTGTTGCAGCTTGTAAAAATGGTTCAGCTATGTTGTTCGTTTCTGCAAAAGTAAGTCAGTTATCTCTTCTTCCTCAAGGAAAAGTTGAAGCTGGTCGCCGTGCTAAAGCAATGCTTTCAAAAATGGACGAACTTGGTTTTGGTAACTGTACCAACACCAGAGCATGCGAAGCTGAATGTCCTAAGTCTATTTCAATCAGTAACATTGCAAGATTGAACCGTGACTTAATCGCAGCTAAACTGAAAGATTAATCTGCTGATTTAATCACCATAGTTAAAGTCCTCTACCTGTTATCAGATAGAGGACTTTATATTTTATAGGTATTTACAATATGAAGCTTATATGTTAAATTTATCGGCTTCTATTTTAATAGAATGACATTATGTATATGCCAAGACTAAATTTTAGTAAAATTAGACTAAAAAGAGGTACACTTTAGCGATAAATTTGGCGGTAATACTGGAAAGACTTACATTTGCACTGTGTTTTTCATAGTATTAGATTTAAGGTTAAAAGGTTGGAGTCAGGCGTGACTCCTTTTTTTTTGTTTATTTTTAAAGTAACTGGTACATTCCTCCTGCCAGCACCCTGATAACTCCTTTCATCTCCAGTTCAAACAAGAGCGCATTCATCTTATTTACCGGAATATCTGTATCTACTACCAGCGAATTAATCTGAGAATCGCCTTTTTTACTAAGAATATCAACGATCAACTGTTCTTCTTCCGTGAAATCAACAAATAATTGGCGCTGCACAGCCACAGGAACAGCCTTAGAATCGGCATCCCAACACATCGCCTTCACAAAATCTTCAGCAGAAAGAATTAATCCTGCTTTGTTATCCTTTATCAGATTATTGCAACCAATGGAAAATTCATCAGCTACACGCCCCGGGAAAGCAAAACAATCACGATGATAACTTTGTGCAATGTCTGCGGTAATCAAAGCACCTCCCTTCACTGCCGATTCGATCACGATGGTTGAATCACTCATCCCTGCCACAATCCGGTTGCGCTTCACAAAATTCTGCCGGTCAGGGTTAGTTTCAGAAAGAAACTCTGTAAGCAAACCGCCATTATCAAGCATCTCCACAGCTGTTCTCCGATGAGCTGACGGATAAATACGGTCCAATCCATGCGCTAGTACGCCTACCGTAGCCAGTCCGTTACTCAAAGCTGCCCGATGTGCATGGATATCAATTCCATAAGCAAGTCCACTTACCACAAGTATATCCGGACAAATAGCTTTAAGATCCGCCATAAAATCGCCACATAAACGCTGCCCGTAATCTGTTGCATTCCTGGTACCCACCATGCTTATCACCCGTAAGGTGTTCAGATCAGTGTTCCCTTTAAAGAATAATACGACAGGCGCATCGGGACATTCCCTTAATCGGGAAGGATAAGCCTCATCGTTTATAGTAATACAGCTAATTTTATTTTTCTGAGCAAAGGTATATTCAGCCTCAGCCCTTTGAAGAGCCTGAGGACAATTGAGCAGATCAACAATCTTTGGAGTAATTTCCGGAACCAACTGTGAAAGTTCGGTGCGATGTGAGAAAAGTATTTCCGCACTCCCAGCTACATTTATAAGATTACGGGCACCAATTAGTCCCACTCCCGGGATTTGTGTCAGTGCAATGGTGGCAACTATCTCCTGATCCGTCATTTGGCGAAGTAAGGTTCAAATGCTTTATCGAAAAGTTCGCTATGTCCAAGGCGTCCATTGGTAAGACACACCAGTTCTACTTTTGATTTCACAGATACTTTACCGTCAGATAAGCGGAAGATATCCTGATAGAATACATATTTCACTCCTTCTTTTTCAATATATAGCTTGGACACGAAATCTTCGCCGCTGTGTAACGGAGTTTTATAAGCAATGGTTATTCTGGCTACAACCGGATCAAGTCCTTGTCCGTGGAGTTCGGCAAAGTTTATACCGAGTTTGGTGATAAACTCATGCCGTGTGTGCTCCAGATAATGCTGATAGATTGCGTTGTTAACTATGCCTTGCATATCGCATTCATAGTCGCGCACCTTCATAGTCAGTTCAAAAATGTATTTATTCATAATAAGGTTTTTAAGATAAAACGAAAGATAAAAATTCTCTTGTACAAAAGAATGCAATCTTCTGTACAAAAGAATTAATTGTTCTGTACAGAAGAAATCATTCTTTTGTACAGGATTTCTTCAACTCTTCGGGAGAGACTAATTTATATAGTTTATCGCTTGGACGAATCTTCTCATCAAATTTCATAGAGAAATGCTCTCCTTTGCGAACCACTTCAACAGGTTTCAGATCTACCCGCGCTTCTTCAAGTGTGGAAAACAAAGCGCCGGTGGTTGGTCCGGTTACAAGAAGCTTATCTCCCAGTTTAATTTCAGAGGCTTCCACCAAAAACTCAGCCACATTGATGTTACTGAAGTATTTCACCGCCTTACCTACGTAAACCTTCCGTTCAGTAGCTTCCGAGCCATAGTTTTTGCTCCACTCGCCAAGTCTTTGTCCCAAGTAATATCCGTTCCAGAATCCGCGGTTAAACACCGTCTTCAGGCGATTATCCCAAGCTTGTACTTTTTCTTCGGTGAAAGTTCCGTCCAGACAAGACTGAATAGCCTGCTTGTAACACTCAACAACGGTGCGCACATACTCTGGTCCGCGAGCGCGTCCCTCAATTTTGAACACTCTTACGCCAGCTTCAATCATTTCATCCATGAAATGAATAGTTTTTAAATCCTTTGGCGACATGATATACTGGTTGTCCACTTCCAGTTCAATATCACTTTCCTTATCCTTTACCGTATAAGCCCTGCGACAAATCTGCATGCATGCTCCACGATTGGCCGAGTTATTCATTTCATGCAAAGAAAGATAGCATTTTCCGGAGACTGCCATACAAAGAGCGCCGTGACAAAACATCTCTATACGAATTTCTTCGCCGCTCGGACCGCATACTTTATCTTCCTTAATCTTATCATAAATGCCTCTAACCTGTTTCATATTCAATTCACGGGCAAGGACTGCCACATCGGCAAACTGTGCATAGAACTTCAACGCCTCAGCATTTGAAATATTTAACTGAGTAGAGAGATGCACTTCCTGATCAATAGAACGGGCATAGCACATAACTGCCACATCAGCGGCGATAATTGCAGAGATTCCAGCCTCTTTTGCTGCATCAACAATGGTGCGCATCAAAGGAATATCGTTATCGTAAATAATTGTATTGATAGTAAGATAACTCTTCAAACCATGTTCGTCACAAATCGTGGCAATCTCTTTCAAATCATTTATAGTAAATGTATTTGATGAGCGGGCACGCATATTTAGATTCTCTATACCAAAGTAAATTGAATCTGCTCCACCTTGAATTGCAGCGGCGAGAGATTCGCGAGAACCCACAGGTGCCATTATTTCAAAGTCTTTTAACTGATGATTCATACCTAATTTTTATAATTTGTTGTGTACAAAGGTAGTAGTTTTTTGCGTATTTTTGCAGCCAATATTAATATGAATATGAAAATAGGCTCTATAGACTTGGGGGAACGCCCCATATTTCTGGCTCCGATGGAGGATGTTACTGACATTGCTTTCCGACTGCTGTGCAAGCAATTCGGAGCAGACATGGTGTATACCGAATTTATTTCGAGTGATGCGCTGGTACGTTTCGTAAATAAAACAACTCAGAAACTCACCATCAGTGAAGAAGAACGTCCGGTTGCCATGCAGATTTATGGACGGGAAGTAGAACCTATGGTAGAAGCCGCAAAGATTGTGGAAGCTGCCCGCCCGGATATTCTGGATATCAACTTTGGCTGTCCGGTGAAAAAGGTTGCAGGTAAAGGTGCCGGAGCAGGAATGCTGCAAAACATTCCAAAGATGCTCGAAATAACCAAGGCTGTGGTTGATGCCGTTAATATTCCTGTGACTGTTAAAACCCGTCTGGGATGGGACAATGATAGTAAGATTATCGTGGACTTGGCCGAGCAATTGCAGGATTGCGGTATTGCCGCACTGACCATTCACGGAAGAACACGCAGCCAGATGTATACAGGCGAAGCGGATTGGACACTGATTGGCGATGTAAAGAATAATCCTCACATGCATATCCCCATCATTGGCAATGGAGACGTTACCACTCCGCAACAGGTAAAGGAGTATTTTGATCGCTACGGAGTAGATGCTATTATGATTGGCCGTGCTAGTTTTGGCCGTCCATGGATATTCAAAGAAGTTAAACACTATCTGGAAACAGACGAAGAGCTTCCTCCTCTCACCTTTGAATGGAGAATGGATGTACTTCGCGAGCAGGTTAAGCAAAGCATTGAAAGACTTGACGAACGCCGCGGAATTATCCACGTCCGCAGGCATTTGGCAGCTTCGCCCCTGTTCAAAGGAATTCCAAATTTCAGGGACACCCGCATAGCCATGCTAAGGGCTAACACACAAGAAGAATTATTTACTCTATTCGACCGGATTATTGCTGAACACGGCAAGGTAGAACTCTGACAGAATTCTAATTTAATATAGAACAATTTTTTGTTATTGCATAAAAAATCAGAAGAATCCTTTCACAGTTACAAAAGTGAAAGGATTTTTTCTATTTAAATAGCGGATAGGCAAACCACTTCTTATAAATCTTTGTAACAAGTACATACATAAAGAAGGCTGAAATAAATCCTACAATTGAATCAATCAGATAGTGAGCCTGAATGTAGACTGTAGCACAACAAAGAAGGAAGTAGAAAGGTAAAAGGAAAGAGCCCAGTTTTCTACTCACACGGAAGGCAGAGATCATCAACAAGGTTGAAATTGCAACGTGTGAGCTGGGGAAAGCAGCTGTAGGCCGTTCTCCCACCTGTTGCGACGCATCAACCAGACTATAAAAGAATCCGTGCTGGTAATCAGGTCCGGAAAGCAACTCGTGGTGTGTGTTAAAGTAATTACCAATAGCCGGGAAAATTCCGTTTGCAACATTATCTGCTCCAATAGCCGGGAAATAAAACTGAGGTCCGGCAACAGGGACAAAGATATAGATGAAATAATATATAAAGAAAGAGGTGACAATCACAAACGACCATTTCTCAAACAAATCAAATCTTCGGAAAAAATAATATACTCCTACGACAGCAATCATTGGATAATAAGAGAAATAGCCTAAGTTCAACGGTTCGCTTACCCACTCGTAAGGAAGATGCTTAGAGAACTCTACTGCCGGCTGACATCCAAAGATAAACTGTTCTGTTGAAGCAAACAAATGATCTAAGTTAGTGAATAACCGATTAAATTCAAAGGTGTCGGGATACCAGTAAGATAGTAACCCCATCTGAACTATGATTCTGACAAAAGCTGAAAACTTACACGGTGCAAGGCGATAAAGGTAAATTAAACAGAAGGTTGTCAAAGTGATTAAAATCCGATCCCACAGCATTTCCACCGGATGGCTCATCTGAGGAAACATAAAGAGAATCAAAATTGATGTCAGAAGATTATATATCAACGAAATCTTCTCAACCGCAAATAACCCTTTCGGAGTTTCTACCTTTTTAAATATATCTAAAGCCATCCTTCTTTTTTATACCAGTCAATAACTTGTTTAACTCCTTTCTCCAAATGATACTGAGGTGTATATCCCAAATCATTTACCAAAGGGGCAATATCGCATTGCCAGTTCCTTTGTTTCATTATCTTATATTTATCGCCATTCAGAGTACTACTCTTCCCTGAATAAGATGCGAAAAATTCAGCGCACAAAGATATAACTTTTAAAATAATTAATGGGCATTTAATATGTATTACAAAAGGATTACCCAGCTCTTTTTGAATTAAATCCGAAAAATCTCTACTTGAATAAACATTTCCGTCGCTTACAAAGTAAGATTTCCGGTAAACATCTTTTTGAATTCCAAGGAAAATTGCCTGAGCCAAATCAGCAACATAAATAAACGTAAGTAGCTGTTTACGTAACCCGGCAGCAAAGTCCACATGCTTTTGAATAGATTTTGCCATCAAGAAATAATCCTTCTCGCGGGGGCCATAAACTCCCGTAGGACGGTAAATAAGATAAGGAAAATCAGGAAGGCTCTGAATGTACTCTTCCGCATGGAGTTTACTAAGACCATAAGCAGTATTAGGTTTAGGAGTATCACCTTCAGATATTGGTTCCAGCCCCTTTTCATGAATCGGTCCAAAAACACTTAAGGAACTTAAGTAAATAAACTTATCGGGAGTCATACCCAGCAGATTCAGGGTCTCAATAAAGTTCTTTGTCCCAGTGTAATTCACTTTCTCAAAATCATTTTTATTCTTGCATTTGGTTACACCTGCCGTATGTATAATATAGTTCCATTTTCTATTAGTCTCCTTAAAATCAGACAACTGTACCTTAAGTGTTGCAGGGTGTGCAAAATCCAGCTCAATCAGATGAATATTAGTAGCTTGCAATCCTTCCAGGCTACTTGTTGCCCGTACTCCGGCCCACACATCGTACCCCCTTTTCAAGGCTTCCTTTATTAAGAAATTACCAATAAATCCGCTTGCTCCGGTTACTAAAACACTTCCGTTCATACCAATCTGATTCTCTGTCATTATTATTAAGGAACTCACTCATTAGCCATCTTAGAATTATCTCCTGTAATATCCTCAAAAGAGTAAAACATTCTATCACAAGTATACTCATTTAAAATCGGAGCAAATAACATTCTATCACTATTATTTTACTAATCTGTCTGGCAAAGATAATATTTTAATTCATTTTATGAATTGAATCACATATTTTTCGAATATATAAAAGAACTTTCTCAAAAATGACGCACATCAAAAGCAATAATTTATTTACTTTGTAATCAGAACTCAAAAAATCCATTTATGGCAAAAAAAGACAAAAAGAAAGCAGGGAAAAGAATGAAAAAAGTTCAATTGGCTGAACTCATGATGAACCTCTTTCAAAGTAAATCGGCAGAAGTCCTTAACTTAAAATATATTTTCGCAGAATTAAACCTTAACACACATCCTCTCAAGATGTTGTGTATGGATATTCTTTACGAGATGCTTGCTGATGATTACCTTTCCGAGGTAGATAAAGGAAAATACAAACTGAACAGCCACGGAACAGAGATGACAGGTATCTTCCAACGNAAAAGTAATGGGAAGAACTCTTTTATCCCCGATGGAGGTGGAGAACCAATATTCGTGGCTGAGCGCAATTCTGCTCATGCAATGAACAATGACCGCGTGCGTATGGCTTTTTATGCAAAACGTAAGAACCACGAAGCAGAAGGGGAAGTTATTGAAATCCTGGAACGCGCTAATGACACTTTTGTAGGAACCTTAGAGGTTGCCAATTCTTATGCGTTCCTTGTAACAGAAAACCGTACGCTTGCCAACGACATCTTTATCCCAAAAGAAAAACTTAAAGGAGGAAAAACCGGTGACAAAGCTGTGGTTAAAGTAATAGAATGGCCGGATAAGGCAAAAAATCCAATTGGTCAGGTAATAGATGTACTGGGAGTTGCCGGAGACAATACTACAGAGATGCATGCCATCTTAGCGGAATTCGGTCTTCCTTATGTATACCCAAAAACTGTTGAAGAGGCTGCTGATAAGATTCCGGCAGAAATCCCTGAAGAGGAGATTGCCAAACGGGAAGATTTCCGTAATGTAACAACATTTACCATTGACCCTAAAGATGCAAAAGACTTTGATGACGCCCTTTCCATCCGCAAAATAAAAGATGGACTTTGGGAAGTCGGAGTTCATATTGCCGATGTATCTCATTATGTAAAAGAAGGAAGCATTATTGATAAAGAAGCAGAGAAACGTGCAACATCCGTTTATCTGGTAGACCGTACAATTCCAATGCTACCGGAACGTTTATGCAACTTCATCTGCTCACTTCGCCCTAATGAAGAGAAACTGGCTTATTCAGTGATCTTCGATATTACGGAAAAAGGAGAGGTAAAAGATTCCCGTATTGTGCACACTATTATTAAATCGGACCGCCGTTTCACTTACGAAGAGGCTCAGAACATTATTGAGACAAAAGAAGGTGATTATAAAGAGGAAGTTCTGGCAATGGATCGCATCGCTAAAATTCTCCGTGATAAAAGATATTCAGCTGGAGCCATAAACTTTGACCGCTATGAAGTAAAGTTTGAAATTGACGAGAAAGGGAAACCTATCAGTGTTTATTTTAAATATTCTAAAGATGCAAACAAATTAGTTGAGGAGTTCATGCTACTGGCAAATAAAACTGTGGCCGAAAAAATTGGAAAAGTTCCTCAAGGTAAGAATGCAAAGGTATTACCTTATCGTATTCATGACTTGCCAGACCCCGATAAACTAGACAATTTATCACAATTTATTGCCCGGTTTGGGTATAAACTCCGCACAAGTGGCACAAAAACTGATATTTCAAAGTCAATCAACCACCTGTTAGATGACGTTCAAGGGAAAAATGAGGAGAATCTTATTGAAACCGTATCAATACGTGCAATGCAGAAAGCAAGATATTCCGTTCACAACATTGGGCACTATGGACTTGCTTTTGATTATTATACCCACTTTACTTCACCAATCCGCCGTTTTCCGGATTTGATGGTTCATCGTCTGCTTACCAGATATCTGGATGGAGGAAGAACTGTTTCGGAAACCAAATATGAAGATCTTTGTGTACACAGTTCTGATATGGAACAAATTGCAGCAAACGCAGAACGCGCTTCAATTAAGTATAAACAAGTAGAATTCATGAGCGAACGTCTTGGACAAACTTTCGACGGAGTAATTTCAGGCGTTACAGAATGGGGATTATATGTAGAGCTGAATGAAAACAAATGTGAAGGAATGGTTCCTATTCGTGACCTGGACGATGACTATTATGAATTCGATGAAAAGAGCTACTGTTTGAAAGGTCGCAAGAAACATCGGACATATAGTTTGGGAGATTCTATCACAATAAAAGTTGCACGCGCAAACATAGAAAAGAAGCAGCTTGATTTTGCTTTAGTTGATTTAGATAAGTGATTTAAAAATAAAATTTCGCATTTTAGATTTCGATAAAACCATTTTCTACCGAAATTGTTTCTTAAAGTATAAATAAGAAAATATGAAGAGAGCCTCCCAAATAGATGCTGTACCCTACATTGAAATTGATAGATATGCAGGTATCTGGTATGAGATTGGCCGATACTCCCATTGGTATGAGAAAGGTATCAGCAATGTTTCAGCTGAGTATATTCCAAGAGATGGCTATATAGATATAATAAACCGATATGAAAAATCTAATAAATACGACGAAATAAGAGGAAAGGCTTTTATTATTCCTGATTCCGGAAATGCCAAGTTTAAAGTCCAATTTCATTGGCCGTTTAAAGGGAATTATTGGATTATTGATTTAGACAAAGATTATCAGTGGGCTGTTGTTTCTAATCCATCTCAAACTAATTTATGGATTCTTTATCGCAAACCGATAATAGATAATGAGAAACTCCGTCCGATAGTTTATCGCCTTGTCAACCTCGGATTTGAACTTGCTAAAGTGCATTGGACAAAACAGACAGACAGAACCAGAAAATGAAAACAGTAATATTAGAAGAACAGGACAAAATTGAAGGAATCATTTCCCGATGTGATATATGCTTTGTAGGAATGGTTGATAGCCAGAATACTCCTTATGTTATCCCTATGAATTTTGGATACAAGGATGGGGTTATTTACCTGCATTCCGGTCCCACCGGGCATTCCATAGATATACTAAGGCATAACAATAATGTTTGCATAACATTTAGTATTGATCACGAACTGGTATTTCAGCATCCAAAGGTTGCCTGCAGCTATCGCATGAAAGCCAAGAGTATAATATGCCGGGGTAAGGTACACTTCATTGAAAATCTGGAAGATAAACGAGAGGCCCTAAATATTATTATGGCCCATTATTCAGACAAGACTTTTGAATATTCAGACCCCGCAGTGAAAAATGTGAAGATATGGGAAATCCCAATTGACAGCATTAGCGCTAAAGAATATGGGGTTCCACACAGATAACAAGAATTTATTAATAAAAACGTTGCGAACAACACAATAAAAAAGTGGCGATAGTATTATCTGCCACTTTTTTATTGTGTTATAAACTAGAGTTAACTATTCACTCTTACATATTCAGTGTACCCTCTACGATAAACCTCTACCTTCTTTGACGACGTACAGAAGCTTTAGGAGCAGAAGAGGATGAGGTACTTTCCTTCTTAACCTTTACCTTAGGAGTAGTTTCGCTTTTCCTTCTGGAGCTCTTTTTTACAGACTTATCAGTTGTTGTTACAGCAGACTTCTTCATTTCTACATTTTTCTTCACTGCTACCGTGGTAGTATCAGAAGAGCTCACCCACAGATGTTCTTCAAACGCCTTTAGCTGACCTTCTATCTTTTTCTGTTCTTTGACCATAGCACTATCCGTAGTGCAGTACTGTGCAAGAGTCTGATTCAGCATATTCGTTGTTTTATAGATATCCCCTTTATATTGACGGGTAGTGAAATAATCATCCATGCTTATGCTTGCCGTGTTGTTCAAATTGCTGGTCATCACATTCATGCGTGCCAAGTAAGGACTAAGATCACTATAGTTTAGCCAGAACATAGGATATTTAGTTATATCCATTGAAAAATCACCGGAACGATGAAGTACAGGGCAGATGGCAATCACTTTTGAATTATAGGTAGACGAACATTGATCAAAATACCATACTTCTTTCATAAAATAGCTAAGCACCTCATTACTTGGTATATCACTATTATCAACAGAGTAAAGAGTATCTTTACTTCCACTTTCTTTCTTTGCTTGATAATAGATGTGAAAACGATCGAGTACATCTTTTAGTTTTACTTTACTTTCCGCTGTCAACACCTCATTACCATCCAATCTATATTCATAAGCAGGAATCTTCCCATCTGCAAGTAACTTAAAGATAAGAGTGAAAAGATTCATTCTATCACCAATAGGTTCAACCGGGTAATATAATGCTGTATTCTTCTCCTTCTTTAAATCAAGAGTCCTATAAATCTCCCTTTTCCAAGGTACTTCCTGAGGCATTGCAATTTGTCCGGTATATTGTGTTTGCGCTCTTACAGAAAGTGTAGATCCACTGGATTCTTTTGCTTCTTGCTTAGCTTTACGCGCTTTAGGTTGCGCTGTAGCCTGATGTATACCAAGTGCAGTGCAAAGAAAAACCATGATACATATAAAGCGTTTCATATATTCGTATTTTATTAATTTACAATTACTTCCAGAGTTGTAGGTAGCAAGCGTTCAATGCCATCAGGACCAACCGCTTTCACCCGTGAAATATAGAATCGTTTTCCGCGAGATAATTTACGAAAAACATCTCTTTGTCTGACAGAGAATTTACTTCCAGCTGATACCTCTGGTACAGCATTTCCCATATTATCAAAGAAAATAGTTTCAAAACTAAGAACACGGAAATTCACATTCAGCAGCCCATCATCTATAGCAGCCCCAATACCCTCAGTACCCATCAAAAGAGCCTTTGAGAAACCTGTTCCTCCACGGTATCTTTTAGGATTTCCAGCAGTACCGTCATATTCAATAAACGGCATTGGATCTGGTAACTGACGTACCCTATATTCAAAGTTACCCATCAGTTGAGATCTTCCTCCCACATTTGCCGTAACAGCAAAGTTTGTCTGACCAACTTTGGAAGGACGGACTATATATCCTCCAGACACTGCTCTTATTGATCCATTTCCATTTGTCACCGTCATTTGTACGTTCTGACTTGGAACTCCCGGAACGGAAACGCTCATTGGGTTGTCATATCCAGCATAAAGCACATTCATCATTGTTGCCGAAACAGTTGCCGATGGATCTATGACCGTATATTTCTGAGAGAAATTACGTCTCAGAATATCCCCGTTACCCCGGTTTAGTTCCAGATAACCAGTCAAATTAAAGTTGCCAGTGCTATTACAAATTGTTTCATAAAACCCATTCCGCCCAGCAGGCATTAATCTGTTTCCAATATATACAGAGGGCTTTTGCGTGGAATCAACTGCTGCCAGAATAACCTGAGCACTGAATTTCCCTCCACGAACAATTGTCTGAGCATTAGGAATAACATAAGCATTTACCTCATTTACACGAATATCTCTTACATCGATATTTTTCACTAATGTATGCAACACCTCCCCTTCAGCATAACGAATGTCATTTTGTAACTTAGTCAGTAAAGTAACAGCTGCTGCTACAGGAGTATTCTCAAAAATATATTCCTGCCAGTTTTTTCCTATAGTTGTTGCTCTTCGGGGAACCTTCGTACTAAGGTTATTATTAATAATCTGCTTCTGCGTACTATCAACAACCATAGTAAGAATAGCTTTTCTATATTTGTTTATCGCATTGTATAATCTTTTCCCTTGTCCGGTACCCGGAGCTAACATTACAAAATTTGCAGCTTCCAGATCTTCCTGATTCCTGACTTCTGCTAAATTATTTGCATCACTATCAGCAACCTTTATTATTTTTAATTTCAGTTCATCTACATATTGATAAAGAGAGTCGGACATTTTTCGTACATACTGAGCTTTATTAAACCACTCTTGCACCTTTTCCGGATTCTTTGCCAGAAAATCGGCCATATCTTTATATAATGACTTATTCTGTGTCGTTGAATTAGCCGTAGATCTATTCAAGCTCTCATCTACCAGTGAGAAACCATTGAGCACATCCGAGGAAACATTCAAAGCCAACAAAGCCATCAGAACAAGATACATTAAGTTTATCATCTTCTGCCGTGGAGACTCTGGTCCAATTGAAGCCATAATTATCTACTATATTTATAATTGTTGTTGATTATTCATGTTCACCGTCATAGCTTTCAGCATGCGGGCATAAACTTTGTTTAATTCTTCTATTTGTTGTGCCATCTTTTCGGCCTCAGCATTGAATTTTTCACTATTACCCGTTGATCCCTCATACATTTCTTTGATACGAGTCAAGCCAATATTTACTTTATCGATGGTATCAATCTGAGAACTTATGCTTTTCAACTGAATTTCATAAATGGTGTTCAATCCCATCAAATTACGATTCAGAGATTGCATTTGATCTACATATCCCTGTGAATTGGTGGTAATTGAATCCGAATTATCGCTTATGCTTTTATAAGATCTCAGTAGGGTATCCGAAACTTCAGCTAATGCATTGGTTGCCGAGTTGAAACGTTCCAAAGTATCTGCCATTGATTCCAGTTTAGTCAGGTAAACAGCTGTTGCATCAGCCACTTCGGGAGAATTTGCCGCAACTTCGCCACTTATTCCAGACGCCCAATCTTCACCGTTTGGCATAGGCGCACCACCCACGAACACAACGTTTCCGCCACCAATTACCGATGCTCCCTGTACACCAGACGAAGCAGGCTGAGCTGTTCCCGGCACAAATGATGCTACACCCTGAGAAGGCAAAGGTTGTGATGTTCCATAGTTTACGACTTTTTGAGCTGTAGCCGGCTGACTAATTGCTTGTTCAACAACTCCAGGAAGATTATTCTCCTCATCTCCATTATCATCATCAGGCCACTCCTTTTGCTTAGAATGAGTTGTACCGGAAATCTTTATATTTGGAAATACGCTCTCCCACTTATACGATTTATAGGGACGGTCAAAAGCTGATATAAAGAACACAAGTATCTCAGTACCCATACCAATCCACAGCATAAGATTTGCACCCGGTAAATGGGTTAACTTAAATAACACACCTGTAATTACGATAGAAGCACCCCAACTATAAGCATAGTTCAGCACTACTTTTCCTTTATAGCTAGCAAGGAAATCCTCCAATCTGCGGAATAAACCTCTTCTTTTATTATCAATACCCATAGTTATTTTCCTTTTTTATTGTAACCAATCTGTGTTCTTACACAACGGAATCCGATGTAAGACCTGCTTTCATTCTGATATTCATAAGAACGAGCATCCGAACGAATAAATGCAGCCACATCTTTCCATGAGCCACCACGAACCGTTTTTTTCTTCATCATATAAGGATCCTCTTTTGCCGCATTGTATTTCAGCTCAGGGTTCATATCATTCATAGAAGTTACTCCAGCCTCTGTATAAACCGTAGAAGTCCACTCGGACACATTACCTGCCATATCATACAAACCATTTGAATTAGGGGAATAAGAACCCACCTTTGTAGAAATCAGATTTCCATCTTTCGTATAATTGCCCCGATCTGGCTTAAAGTTTGCATTGAAACACCCCTTATCGGATTTTGTATCCTTCGATTTCCATGGATAAGGACTATCCTCCTGTCCTCTTGCAGCGAACTCCCACTCTACTTCAGTTGGTAACCGGTAACGCTGAATCTGACGAGCCACTCCGCGTAAGCCTGCTAAAAAGTAATTTGTCCGCCATGCACAAAAAGCATTAGCCTGCTCCCATGATACTCCAACAACAGGATAATCATTATAACTAGGATGACTGAAATAAAGCTTCATATATGGCTCGTTATATGAATTCTGAAAATCATTCACCCAGCAAGTAGTGTCAGGGTAAATATTTACAATATAACTATTCTGGAAATCATATAAAGAAGAGAGTCTGCGCGTGATAGTCTGATTAACAATCTTCCCTTCCTCATTTATGTATGCAGTATCCTTTGAGATCATTACCACCTCATCAGAATTCACAGGAACATCTGTATTTCTATTTCTTTCAGCAGGGTTTAATCTGTTTTTACGAAGTGCAGCCTGTGTATGATCATAATATTCATAATAGTAATTCATCTGCTTCGCATCAAGCATTGAGTTCCCTTCAACAGGATGAACCATATACACACTTTTAATAGCAGCCTGTTCTTCTTCTGTTGCACGCTTCCATGGAATAGGTCTTGTCCAGTTTAAATGAGGTTTGATAGGATTTCCTTCCCTATCTTCAGCAATCTTATAAACTTCGTTACCTCCATATGCCGGATCAGCTAAACGTTCGCGAATAATAGAATCGCGTACCCAGAATACAAACTGTTTGTATTTGGAATTGGTTACTTCAGTTTCATCCATCCAGAAAGCATCAACAGAAACCTCCTTGGTTGGAGCCGATTTTCCCCAAAGACTATCGGCTTCATCCGGGCCAACTTTAAAAGATCCTCGCTTGATAAGCACCATGCCATAAGGTGCAGGTTCGTCCCATGCCATTGCACTGACACCCGTTAATTCGCCCCCATTGGAAGATTCACCAATAGGACCGCCACATGAACTTAATGCAACTGCAATGACGATACTTGCTATGAATAAGATTTTTTTCATATTTTCTTATAAAATACGTATACTTTTATGTCTGTTTTTACTGTGTCCCGAAAAGTTTATATCTGTCGAATAATTTATAAACAGATCGTGGCTTCCGCTTCCAATCCCTATCTGCGACGTAAACATTTCGTAAGCATAGCCNACAGTAATATTCTTTATTTTTGCTCCAACCAAAAATGCAACTGATGTACCAGGACTATAAGAAAGACCTCCATAAAAGGTTTTTTCATTATAATCATAGAACAATCGCCCTGTTAAGTCAACTTTCGTAGAGACCAGATCACTCTTCAATAAGAAAGATGGCTGTACCCGAATTAACGGATTTCTGGTTTTAATATTGTATCCACCTGTTAAATAAATGGTAGGATCCACTTTAAATTCGTTATTTTCGCCCATCAATATCGTTGGGCCAGTAATATGAGTAACCGAAACTCCGGCATAATAATCTGGATGTGTATAAAATGCACCAGCTCCGGCATCCATTCCCATACCACTAACAGAAGCAGTCGGAAAAGCATCATCATTAGTCTGGTCTCCCAAATTTATTTTAGTCGGATCGAAAGAGATGTTTAATGCGCCCACCTCCATTCCTATTCCCAGCTGACCTTTGCCAATCTGTTTTTTATAAGAATATTGCAACCCAAACATCTGATTTCTAAAAAGACCAATTCCTTCACTGAAAAGAATGACACCAACACCATGTTTCCTTCCAAGAAAATTAAATGGCATGTCAGCACCTAGATACATTGATTTAGGCGCATTGGTAAAACCCATCAGTTGCTGGCTATAAGCTCCAGAGATAGCTAATTTATCCGTTTGTCCAGCATACGCAGGGTTATAATACCCAGTTACTGCCCAATATTGACTAAACTGCGCATCGAACTGTGCACTTGCAGCAAGGCTGCAAAGCAAAGCAAAATAAAACAAAAGGAATTTCTTAATTATCATTCATGCATTCTAATCAAAACTACTTTTATTAACTGTCAAAAGATCAATAAATTGTGTTGCTTACCATATAATGAGGAACAAAAGAAGAACTAAACAAAAAAGGAAGGTAGTTTTGAATACCTTCCTTGTAATAAGTTTAACTAATATTCTTCTTCATTAAAAAAGAAGTCTTCTTTGCTGGGATAATCCGGCCAAATATCTTCTATACTTTCATATATCTCACCTTCATCTTCCATTTCCTGAAGATTTTCTATCACTTCAAGAGGTGCGCCAGAGCGCATAGCGTAATCGATAAGTTCATCCTTGGAAGCAGGCCAAGGCGCATCTTCCAGTTTAGATGCCAATTCCAATGTCCAATACATAGTCTTCAGTATTAAAAATGATTACTAAACTCGTGTTTTAATTTTTTTCGCAAAAGTATAATAAATAATCTCATTTGCAAGCTTTATCCCAAAATATTTCATCGTTATTATTACTTATATTCAGTTTTCGAGATAAAAGGAACAAATAATCGGATAAACGGTTGATAAATGCAATAATATTTTTATCTATAGCACAGGTTTTCGCCAGCGACAATATACGCCTTTCAGCTCTACGGCAAACAGTCCGGCAAATATGACAAAGCGCAGCTTCACGACATCCGCCAGGTATGACAAAACGATTGATAGGTGGTAATTGTCCATCAATCATGTCTATTTGTTGTTCTACCTCTTCTATATCAGACAGAAGAATAATGCTGGACTGATTTAGCGTAGTCTTATTCTGATCAGTGGCCAGATAAGAACCTACAATAAAAAGTTTATTCTGTATCATTAAAAGAAACTTTTTATCAGCCTCATTCTCAAGATATGTTGCTAATAATCCTAAATGGGCATTCAGTTCATCTATCGTGCCATACGATTCCAAACGAACATCTGTTTTAGACACTCTCGTTCCACCTATTAATCCAGTAGTTCCTTCGTCTCCTGTTCGGGTATATACTACACTTTTTTTCATGGCGATTATGTTATTCCGTTTATGTTATCTCACAAACATACTAAAAATTAACAATATAATGCTGCTTTATCTTCTTTTTATCAAAGAAAATGACACCTATATCATAAAGATCAAATGTAATTCCCAGCCGCTCGTCATCCACAAGCTCTTTCCACCATTTTTTTACGGCTGAAGAAGAGTAAATATCCTGTATCACAAAAACAGAATGAGGACAGCTCTTACTCAGGCAGCTTTCAAACATATTCTGGACAGTACTCAAAGGATAATCTCCGGCATGCAAAAATAGAAAATCCAAGGTATCAAATTCTGATAGCACTTCAGAAGCCAGAGCCGAAACTTCTCCAATCCTATAATCTATTTTGTTTCTATAACGCTTGAATAAGCTAGTAGCCAACTGATTTGCAGGGGATTTCACATCCAAAGTTATAAATCGCGCCTTTTTCCGGGCACAAGATAGATAGACACTGCTTGCTCCGGCAAAAGTTCCAATCTCCAGGATAGTATAAGGCTGAGCATAGTTAACCAGTCTAAAAAGTAGTTCACAGATTCTTCGGCTTTCTGGATAACGTCTCCATAAAGTAGGCGAGTTTTTGCATTCCTTTCGGATAATTCCTCTTAAATACTGGTAATCATAGTAAGGGCTTTTCTCATAAATTACTCCGGTAATTAAGTTAAAAGCAAAGGGAGAATGCACTCCATATCCCTTCCGGTGCCGAAATCTTAGCAACCAGATAAGCATCCTGTTATAAATCATTCTTCTTTTCATGGACTTAATTTGAATAACGCAAAGATAATGATATTATTAATTCTTCCATTTAAAAAATGTAATAACAGGTCTATTTGCAACAGTTTCCAGGTATTGTTGTTCAACAGATTCTATATCTATTACATTTTAATTGGTATAAAAACATAAAAAGAAAATCCATCAAAATAGAAAATTTCGATGGATTATTCTTTGGGTAATAAATGGAACTACAATTTCTTTTTGTGTTTACCTCCTTCAGTAGAAGCTTTTTCCATTTGATACTCTGATTTGTTCTTTGACTTGTCTGCCCCTTTTTTGGGTTTCTTGTTTCCTGCAGCTCCCATTTTCTTTAAATTTTAAATTGAATTTATATTTTTAAATAAATGTTCGTGGAAATTCGCGAGCGACCTTTTGAGTACAAAAAACATACCATTAGCAGGCGTTGTCAGTTAATTAAGTTAAAAGAACAACAAATAAATAATTATAAACATTCTATCAGAAAACTTTAAAGTAGCATAGTTTAAAGAAGTCTGGGTATAATTTGATGGTATGAGAACGCTACCAGTGTTAGTCCTTTAAGAGATGAAATCTAAACATTACAGCCCAATGACAGTAAAAAGTTGCAATAATGACAGTAGAAAACAAAAAGGAATCTTCCTGTTTCAAAATCAAAATCTAATCAATCTTACATCTCATTGAGAAGTTTATATGGATAAGCTGACTAAAAATCATATATTTTTTAGCATTTTCATTTTTTTAGATGAACTATTTTTAACGTTGTTTTGTTTCTCTAATAAAGATTAAAGGATCTTTATTAGAGAAAAATATTTATCCAATTATGATGCATCGATTCAATTCGGCCAACGGATAAATACTAAAATTAATCTGATATATAAAGATTATACGTCATAACAAATAAACAAAAGGAGTACAATTCAAATTGTCAGTTCCTACTCTTTTTCAATTAATAATGCCAACCGAAGGGAACAGGGAAGCTTTAATCCTTTTTATTATGAAAACAAATACAATTTGTAAACACATTTTTGTAATGTTCTGTCTGATTCAAAGTTACAGTTTGAAAGCTCAAGAGGTACCACCTGTTATCATCCATGTTGAAACTGCAGGTACTTTACCTTCATTAATTTCGTCTACAGAAAAAGATTTAATTACGGATCTGACTCTTTCCGGNAATTTAAACGGAACTGACATTAATTTTATTCGTGAAATGGCCGGGCGGGATTATAAAGACAATGTTACAACCGGGAAACTTACAAAACTGAATCTGGCAGATGCAACAATCGTAGCAGGGGGGGACTATTACATTTTTCTTTATGAGTTTAATTACCTAAATTACACCAAAAACAATGCTATTTCAAGCTCTATGTTTCTTAATTTAAGCAATCTAACGTCCCTTATTCTCCCCAAAAACATTACATATATAGGCAGCAATGCTTTTAAAGGTTGCACAGGATTAACCTCGCTCACCATTCCAGGCGGTGTTGCAACTATCGATCTGAATGCGTTTTATGATTGTTCAGGATTAACATCAATCACAATTCCAGATGGAGTTACCTCTATTGGCGGCAGTGCTTTTTATGGTTGCATAGGACTGACTTCGATTGCTATACCAACTACAATTAGTTCAATAAGTGAAAATACATTTGAGAAATGTAAAGGGTTAACTTCAATTACAATACCAAGCAATGTTAACTCTATAGCATGCGGCGCTTTTTATGATTGTACAGAATTAACTTCTGTTATTTTACCAAACACAATTTCCTCTATTGCTTGTAGTGCTTTTTATAATTGTAAGAAGCTAGCCTCTATAGAAATACCAAACAGCGTTACCTCTATCGAAGAATCTACTTTTAGTGGTTGTTCCGGGCTAACTTCAATATTGATACCAGATAATGTTACTTATATTGGTCAAGGTGCATTTTCTTATTGCACAGGATTAACTTCTATCAATATTGGTAGTGGAGTAACCACAATCGAAGATCAGACATTTGCAGGCTGTTCAGCATTAAAGGAGTTCGTTGTTGCCGAAAGTAATACTACATACACCTCTTTTGAGAGTGTCTTATTTAACAAAAACAAAGACCTGTTATTTGCTTATCCCAATGCTAAATCTAAAGTTTACACAATACCGAATAGCGTAACTTCCATTGGTGAAAGTGCATTTTACAATTGCAAAGGATTAACAACCGTTATTATCCCCAATACAGTAACTTCTATTGGTCAAAATGCTTTTTACGGTTGTACAGCATTATTAGAAATGCATAGTAAAGCATTAACTCCACCCAATGCAACTCCCACCATATCACCAGAATCAATGAAAAACAGTTGTAAGTTGGTAAATAGCAGAACACTAACATCTACAAACACTGCGTCTTCAATCTTTTATGGAATAGATAAATCAATCTGTAAATTGTATGTTCCACAAGGTGCTACAGCGGCCTATAGGAATACTGAAGGCTGGAGTGATTTTACATATATCATTGAAGAAGAGTCAACTTCCATCATTCAAACCAAAGCAAGCAATATAAAAGTTTATGTAGACAAAAATGCAATAGTAGCTAGAGGATTAGATTTAGGAGATGAAATTTTCATTTATAATGAATTAGGAGCATTATTGCAAAGTGTCAGAGTAACAGACGACATAACAAGAATCAATGTTGCTACCGGTCATACATATCTGGTTAAAACAATAGCCAGGACATTTAAATTAGCTCTATAAGAATTATTATGGTTGGCCTGTCCAGGAAGAAAGACAGGCCAACTTATAATTTAAGGGAATCTACTATATTCATCCAAAAAAGCTATCGGCACTCGTTGAGCACAACATTAAACACATCATACCTCATCAAAACAAAAGTCTAAGATTATATTCTTCATATTTGTAATTAGGAAAATATTTTTTTGTAATTTTGCCGCCCAAATTTACTATACCTTATTGAACCAGAGAAGGTAACAGAAAAAGAATTGGGAAAGCGGCTGATTGCCTGATTTCCTCTGTCTTCTTAATCTCGCAATAAAGCATATTCATTAAAACGAGAAGAAGCAATACAATATAACGAACTAAGAATATATGGAAATTTTTTGGAATACAATTGCCCAATATAATGCCGGAACCTGGGTTTATCAAATACTAATATCAATTATTGCAATTGCATTAACCATCTCTTTGTTCAGGCGCCCAACAAAGATTGTGAAATATGCCATGAAAATTTTTCTTGCATTTCTTAATGCTTGGATTGCAATAGTTTACTACTACATATATTGTGAACCAAGAAGTTTTAATAGCATTTTCGCTGTATTCTGGGGGATAATGGTTCTTTTCTGGCTATATGATTTATTTATAGGTCATACGCCTTTTGAACGTACCTACAAATACGACAAACTATCAATACTACTTTGTCTGCTTCCACTAATTTATCCACTATTTTCCCTTACCCGCGGTCTTCATTTTCCAATGATGACATCTCCTGTTATGCCTTGCTCCGTAGCAGTATTTACAATAGGCTTGTTGCTGGCATTTTCTAAGAAGGTAAATATCTTTCTAGTTCTCTTTTTGACTCACTGGGCTTTGATTGGCTTTACAAAAGTCTATTTTTTTAAGATACCGGAAGATTTTCTTTTAGCCAGCTCATCTGTTCCGGCGCTGTATCTTTTCTTTAAAGAATACATTAATTCTAATCTGCATAAATCAACCAAGCCAAAAGCCAGGATTCTCAATCTTTTATTGATAACATTGTGCTGCATTATCGGTATGATATTTACAATAACCATGATAAGCGAGTTAAGTAAGACATAAGCATCTATCACCCCAAAAAAAATTTCATCTCCAAAAGAGACGTCCAGTTGCCAATGCAGGCAGCTCCCATGTGCTCTTCAAGATTATACGTCCCCGTCTCTTCAGCCTCAACAAAATTTTAAAAAATACATTTAGATCTAATATCTGCGTCTAGATTCTTAGCTGACTCTATCTAAGGAATAAAATAGTTTATGCAAACGAAGAAGATTTTGAAAAGCTGTGGGCTGAATCTCCTTTTGACATGAAAGCTAAGAACGATACAATAAGGGTTCAGGATTTACATACTATTGAACGGTGAAGTTCAAAAACAATATTAGTAAAATATGAAAGAGTGGCTGGGAAGTCCAATGATAAATAAATAGAACTATTAATATATTAAAAAAAATAAATATTCCGTTTTTTTTAATACATTTGCTTCTGGAAGTATAAAAATACTTCTAAAAGAAATGAACCTTGAACAACTATCTAATACAAAAAAATATGAAAAAACATTTTATAGAATTTTGTGTGGCATTCTTTCTATCAGTTATTACACAACCATCTTATTCTCAGCCTGCTTTCTTATCTGAGAACAATTTACAAAAAATGAATAATACACACGACTTGACAAGTCTTTCTCCATGGGGGCCTTACAGCAATAGATACGCCGGAATGTCCCACATTCCTGATATGAAAAGCGGAATGAGATATGACTTTTTCGTTGTTCCGGGCTATTATCAGCGAAAGGCACTAATACCCAATGTTCGATATGAATCAGATTATTATCCATGGAATGTGAGCAATGATTACTCCTTTGTAACATATCGATACGAACTGGAATGGAAAGATAAAGTTTATGCAGATGTAACTTATTTTAATATTGATACATGTACTGTGCTTATTAAAGCAGATTATGTGAACAATTCGGATATGGATCAAAGCTTAAGCATGAATTTACTGAGTAATATAAACTATCCTGCAAATTATCCAAAATTTAAGATCAATAATCCGGATAATGATGAATGGTATAATGCATTGCAATACAAAACATTGGAACATAAAACGAAACGTTTTGATGACTATCTTGTTTATGATGGATGTTTGCGTGATGAGGTAAGAAACAGTGAATTTATTGATGGCCGCATAATAGGAAAGAATTTCGGGAAAGAAGCCGGCGATTTTGTAACTTATAATATAAATATCAGGCCAGATAAATTAATAGGGAAAATAGTTTTTCTTTATCGGGTTAATAAGGGTAAAAACATGCCTTTCCGATTTACGGGATTAGATCAGGATAAAGTTATCAATTTTAAGGGAACCGGAGAATTTGAATCACTTGCAATTGATTACAATGCAACCACTCCGGGGAATAAAGAGATTAAGCTTGTTTCGGAAGAAGGACCGGGACTGGACCTGAACGGCTTTCTGTTATCAGCAGCCTCATCATCAATTAAAATTGTTCCACAAGAAAAATCATATACTCCTGAAATAGCTGAGAACAACAGAGAGAAACACCTTACAATAAAATATAAGGATGTATCTCCATATTATGGAATAACATGGGATGCCGACTCTTCCTTCATAAGAGGGGTGTCCAATGATGAACTGGACAACTTTTTCAAAGAAAAGATTCCTGATCGTTTTACTAAAATCTGGAGGGGGAATAATCTCGGATATTATGTAAATGTCTATATCCGGCCAATATCGATGAAACCAAAGACATCAAAGACTTTCTATGCGTTGGTTTGTAATGGCAATAAGAGTTTTGTTGAGAGCTCATTAAAAAGGCTGGAAGACTTAAAAAGCAGAATAAAACAGGAAAGTACTGATCATCTGTATCAATCTGAAGAATTACGACCGGGCGCCAGTCAATATCTCCTCGGACAAAAGATAATGCAGGCTGCCCTGTTAACGAACATTATTTATCCAACCTACACACAGAATAATTACATCAGACACTATTCACCGGGTAAATGGTTTGACATGCTTTATACGTGGGATGGAGGATTTATTAATTTAGGGTTGAATGAAATAAACAAGCAAATTGCCACTGAATACTTAAATACTTATACTACACCTAAAAATAGTCAATCAGCATTTATAGAACATGGCACTCCTCTTCCTGTACAAATATATGCCTTACAGGATCTTTGCAATAAAACACAGTCAAAGGAATTACTTGAGTATTTTTACCCTAGAGTAAAGAAGTTCTATGATTTTATATCTGGCAAATATGAAAATTCTACAACCCGTAAACTAAAAAGTAATTTACTGGAAACATGGGATTACTTCTATAATTCAGGAGGCTGGGATGATTACCCTCCTCAGAAACATTTAGACGCGAATCCTGCTTTAAAAGATATAACCCCTGTCGTTACAACGGCACAAGCAATAAGAGAAGCAAAGATATTGAGAATGATGGCAGTAGAATTAAATAAAAAAGAGGATATTAAAGTCTATGATAAAGATATCAACGATTTCTCTAAGGCTATTCAAAAATATACATGGGATAAGAATGCAGGTTATTTTAGTTATATGGAACATGATAAGGAGGGTAATCCTACCCATTTCTTTATTGATCCGGTAAGTGGAAAGAATTATAATATGGGATTGGACGGAGCATATCCTTTATTGTCGGGCATTTGTTCTCCTCAACAGAAAGAAATATTACTGGATAAGATATTCTCACCGAAACATATGTGGACGAATTTTGGAATATCTGTTGTCGATCAGTCTGCTCCATATTTCAGGAATGACGGTTATTGGAATGGGGCTGTGTGGATGGCACATCAATGGTTTATGTGGAAAACCATGTTAGACTTAGATCGTCCCGATCTGGCAAATAAAATAGCTAAAACTGGATTAGATACCTGGAAAAGAGAAACAGATGAAAGTTATCATACCTACGAACATTTTCAGATAGATAATGGCCGGGGAGCAGGACTATATCAGTTTGGAGGTTTATCATCTCCGGTTATCCCATGGTTTAACGCATATTATAAAACAGGAACTATCACCACCGGATTTGAAATAATGGTCAATGAATTTGCTTTCAACAAAGATAATTCCAGTCTTAAAGCAACTCTTAGTTTTGACAATGCTACTGCCGCTCACCAACGAAGTATATTGTTATGTATGAATCCCAAAAACAGATACAAAGTCTTTTTCAATAATAAGGCAGTAAATGTAAAAGAGCAGGACAAAGGATTACTGGTAATACAATTGCCTGCAACAAACAAGAAAGGAGTACTGGAAATTAGCGCCATGTAAAAAAATCCCTTTAATGAATTTGTCCAGACTTTCAGATTTTAAATAAAATTCATCTTATCTAAATTATTACATCTATGAATAAGCATAATTTAATTTACACGACTCTGACCCTTTTAGTCGCATTTTGTTTTCATACTTCAGAATCATTTTCACAACAATCGGCATGGAAGCTCAATCAGGACGGATGGGTATTACGGAAAGCTCCAGGTAGCACCAGGTATAAAAAGTTTTTTGCTATAGGACTTTGGAACATGCCCGGATATACCATTAATTCGATGGAAGAAGATCCTGTTACTTACAGAAAGAAGGCTAAACTATATCTGGATAAAACGCCTCTTTATAACATGGTTTACATGACTCCCGGAAGCAATAAGGACTTACATAAAAGGGTGGAAATAACAGGATCAATCAAATTCCCTGAAACACTTAAAAAATATCTCGACAAGATCCCGGATATCAATCAGAGTATTGACAGTGATTATGTCAGAAGACAATATATAAAAAATCATATTAACGATAAAGGATTTGAGAATGCACTGGATAGCATCATAAATAATCTCATTACATTAAATGGTACCGTGGATCATATCTGGGCGCCAATTGACGAAATAGTAAACGGAGGAGCAGGGAGTGGATGGTGCTGGCCTTCTGTTGTAGGCAAGAAAATCAATGAGCGGATAAAGAATCGTGAAAAGAATACGCTTGTCTATACAGATCTGGCGGGTGGGGCAAGAGGTAATTGCTATCTTTTTGAACGAAGATATCTGCAAAATCATGGTTCCATGCCTGCAGCACCTCCTTATGAAGCTTTAGGAAAGAATGCTAAAATAATAAAGGAACGACCTTTACTTGGGTTCTCCCAGGCATATGACGGAAAGCCTGTTTATGACAACGGAACAGTTAACTATACAGAATATGATCTTGAGACCTTAAAAAAACTGTTCTTTGAGAATATAAGATTATGCGCAAAAGAATATAAGGGCTGTGGTGATGTCTTTGGAATGAATACTTTCATCGATGTTAATGCATATCCGATATTGTCTGGCATAACTGTTGATGCCATTAAAGCCGGTATCGGCCCCAACATCCCTGTATGGCTATTTTTTGATGGTAACGGATATGCGAAACCTTCTGATATCTCTGCAGAAGAGTTCGTTCAGATATTAAAATGCCAGATGTATACCTCTATTATACATGGAGCCACGGGTATCTTATTCTGGAATGACCGTTCTATTTCGCCCGAAGTCTTTAATGCTTTGGAACCGGTTATTAAGGAATTAACTGACAACCTGAATATTGTTTATCTGAAAACAGTGGAAAGCAAGTTCCAGAATGACCTGCATTATGTAATCAAGAAAAAAGACAAGAATCATAAGTTCATCATTGCTTCCAATACGAGTAAGACCGAAACAATAGGACTTAACATTCCCAATATCAACAAAAAGTATTTAAAGCCTTTGGAGGTATTTATTTCTCCGCTTTAAGTATTTAAGTAGTTTTAAATAAAGCTGATTTTTTAAAACTTATTCTTCAACATCACTTGAGACTTTCAGAGAGAGTATCCGGCAACAATTCTTAATCGTTTTTTCTAAAAAATAATTGGTGAATCATTCAGATTTATTCACCAATTATTTTCATTTATTGGAGAATGTTTTTTTTATTTATTGGAGAAAATAAAATAATTCAGCAAAAGAAAAGCCTGTAAATACTCTATTTACAGGCTTGTTTCATTCTAAAAAGTACCCAGAGCCGGGATCGAACCGGCATGGAAGTGAATCCACTGGTGTTTGAGACCAGCGCGTCTACCAATTCCGCCATCTGGGCGAATTGCGAGTGCAAAGATACAGTTTTTTTATATAATTCCAAGTCTTATTCAAAAAAAAAATCAGTGGAAATAGAAATAGATAAAGTTGAATTCACTTTCTATAAAAAAAATACTAACTTAGCGGAAACTTTTAAAATAGCTATTATCATGACAAACAGCAATAACTATTGTGTAATCATGGGTGGAGGTATTGGAAGCCGTTTTTGGCCCTTCAGTCGCAAAAGCCTCCCTAAACAGTTTCTTGATTTCTTCGGCACTGGCCGTTCTCTACTTCAACAAACCTATGATCGCTTCAGTAAAATAATACCACCAGAAAACATATTCATCGTTACCAACGATTTATACTTTTCTCTAGTCCAGGAACAGCTGCCACAATTATCCGACAGTCAGATATTACTGGAACCAACTCGCAGAAATACAGCTCCTTGCATCGCATGGGCTTCCTATCATATCCACGCATTAAATCCAAATGCCAATATTGTTGTTGCACCTTCAGATCATCTTATATTAAAAGAAAGCGAATTCCTGGAATCGGTTGATAAGGGATTGAAATTTGCAGCTAAATCCAGCAACCTGCTTACACTAGGAATTAAGCCTAACAGACCGGAAACGGGATATGGATATATTCAGATTGACGAGCAACGAGAAGGAGATTTCTATAAGGTAAAAACATTTACAGAAAAGCCTGAATTGGAATTAGCAAAGGTTTTTGTGGAAAGTGGAGAGTTTTATTGGAACTCGGGGTTGTTTATATGGAATGTCAATTCTATCTTAAAAGCATTTAGCGGGCTCCTACCTGAATTGGTAGCCAAATTAACTGCAGATGAAAGTGTATATGGCACAGAAAAAGAAAAAGCATTTATTGACGAATATTTCCCTGCATGTCCCAATATCTCAATCGACTTTGGAATTATGGAGAAGGCAGATAATGTTTATGTTTTAATGGGAGACTTTGGATGGTCTGACCTTGGAACATGGGGATCACTATACGATCTTTCGCCCAAAGATAAAGATAAAAATGTATCCCTTAAGGGTGATACTTTAATGTATAACAGTAAAGACAATATCGTTGTATTGCCAGAAGGAAAATTAGCTGTACTGCAGGATCTAAAAGGCTACCTGATAGCTGAATCGGACAATGTATTACTGATCTGCAAGAAAGATGAAGAAAGCTCTATCCGAAAATTTGTAAATGATGCTCAGATAAAAATGGGCGAGGATTATATTTAACACTCAAACTATAATAAAAGAAGCGCATGATATATTCCATGCGCTTCTTTTATTATATATGTCTATTCTCAGCTTCCCAAACATTCTTAATAGATTCAGAAATCTTAGAGAATTCTTCATCTGAGAATTTCTGTTTTGGATTAGAGATAATCATATCAGATTCTTTATTAATTGGAATAAGATGAATGTGAGCATGAGGTACTTCAAGGCCCATCACAGCAACACCAATCCTTTTACATGGGATAGCCTTTTCAATGGCTTTGGCAACACTCTTTGCAAAAAGATGCATCGCCGCAAGCTCTTCATCTTCCAGATCAAAAATATAGTCCACCTCATGTTTAGGAATAACCAGTGTGTGCCCCTTGACTAATGGGTTTATATCAAGGAAAGCATAAAAACAATCATTCTCTGCCACTTTATAACTGGGAATTTCGCCAGCTGCTATTTTACTAAATATTGTTGCCATTACTCCATCTGTATATTAAAGAGAAATATTCATTACTTCAAGAGAAATCTTACCCTGGGGAACAGAAATTTCAGCAATATCGCCCACTTTTTTCCCTAAAAGGCCTTTAGCAATAGGAGTTTTTACTGACAGTTTCCCTTCTTTAAGATTTGCTTCGCTTTCAGATACAATAGTATAAACCATCTTCATACCATTCTTTAGATTTTTAAGCTCCACTTTATTAAGAATCTGAACAGAATCTGTTTTTAATTTTGTTTCATCAATGATTTTTGCACTTCCAACTATGGTTTTCAATTGATTAATTTTCATTTCAAGCATACCCTGTGCTTCTTTTGCCGCATCATATTCTGCATTTTCAGACAAATCTCCTTTATCTCTCGCTTCAGCAATCTGTCTTGATATCTCAGGACGATTTACAGTTTCGAGTATTCTCAGTTCCTCAACTAATTTCTTGTAACCTTCTTCTGACATATAAGCCATGTTTGATCCTCCTTATTTAATTAATTAATAAATATGCTTTAAACATATAAGTTATTTAACGGTCATATAAACAAAAAAGAATTCCAACATAAGCATGTCGGAACCCTCTTTCTATTTTAATACTCTGCAAAGATACGTTTTTAGTTGATATATGCCAAGCAAAATCGTATGCTTTGTAACATGTTTTACATAATCACCTTAATTATTAGCAAATTAAAGCAATTTCTTCACTTCTGCTTCCAGATTTTTAATATTCTCGTCACGAGCGCTAAGCTCATTATTTCTATTGATTAAGAAGAATGATGGGACTTTCTTTATATTATACAACGATGCATATTTTGAACTAGTTCCATCTTCATCACGAACACAAATCCAAGGCAATTTATCAGTTACAGTTTTCCAAAAATGTTCATCTGCATCCAAAGACACCTGATAAATCTGCAAACCCTGAGCAGCATATTTATTATACAAATCACGTAACATAAAGTTATGTGCTGTCGAATTATCTGCCTGATAAACAGTAAAATCAAGAATCACAATTTTTCCTTTCAGGGCACTTAGCTTATGAGATACTCCATGAATATCTTTCAAATTAACATCAATTAAACCGGCTTCAGACAACTTTTCCTGAGGAAGCTCAATTACCTTTCTTTTAGCTTCTCTGGTATTCTTAAGTCCTTTTATTACGATATTATATAAGTTTTTGGAGCGATCAGAATTAGGATATGCATTGGTTAGGCTAGTAGCTACTGCCTGAAAACATTTTATATCTTCTTTACTGTTCATTGGATCAAAAAGCATATAATTATTTACTTTCTGGAAGAGAGCAAAATATGCATAGGTCATATTAGGAGCAGCAAAAATATACTTGATTTTCACTTGATTCTTATATTTATCTACAATCTTTGAAACGCTATCCTCAAACACATTATTTGCAATTTTATTCTGTTGAGCCACTTTAACTAAGGCGTCAATCTTTTTCTGAAGATCAATCTGCATCAGAGTCAGTTCTTTTATCTTGGTACAATTTAAAGAACCATCTATAGTATAACCTGTAGAGAAATCACCATATTTTGCTTTAACATTAAGAGTCTCAATACTGTCAACAGAAAAATTGATTGCCTTATCGCCAACTCTCAACCGATAAAATTCCGGGGACTCGGGGCGCAATTGTTTAAAATTAAATTCACCGTCGCCTTTCAGCTTTACAGAATCTAACGGTTCAATACCCTCAATGCCAGAAGCTTCCAGATACAACATTTTCCCATCAGCATCGGCTACAGTGCCCTTAATATTAAATTTTGGTTCTTTATTGCAAGAGGCTAAAGCCAAAGCTCCAAATATAAATAAACAAATCTTTTTCATAGTATATATTCTTATAATTTGCACGATTCATTTGTAATTAATTAAATGCAAATATAGTTCTTTTCACGTTTAGACAAAGCATTTGCATGCCATCTTCTCTTCAAAAAATAAAAAAAAGCAATTTCGAGGTAACTTTTTCGCTCATTTCCACTGTCTTAGAATAAGAAATATATATCTTTGCGGTAATTTTGAAAGAAAGAAATAGATAAAACAATTTTTATGATCAACCCAATTGTTAAAACAATCGAGCTAGGAGATGGAAGAACCATCACGCTCGAGACGGGAAAATTGGCAAAACAGGCAGACGGATCTGTAATGCTGCGCATGGGAAACACCATGTTGCTCGCTACTGTTTGTGCCGCTAAAGATGCAGTTCCCGGAACAGATTTCATGCCTTTACAGGTAGAGTACAAAGAAAAATACGCAGCATTTGGCCGCTTCCCTGGCGGTTTTACAAAAAGAGAAGGCCGAGCTTCAGATTATGAAATTCTTACCTGTCGCCTTGTAGACCGTGCTCTACGCCCACTATTCCCCGATAATTACCATGCAGAAGTTTTTGTGAACATTATCCTTTTCTCTGCAGATGGTGAAGATATGCCCGATGCATTAGCAGGACTTGCTGCTTCAGCAGCATTAGCTGTTTCTGACATACCTTTCAACGGACCTATTTCTGAAGTACGTGTTGCACGTATCGACGGTAAATTTGTTATTAACCCAACTTTCACTGAGCTTGAAAAAGCCGACATGGATATCATGGTTGCTGCAACTTATGACAACATCATGATGGTTGAAGGTGAAATGAAAGAAGTTTCAGAAGCTGAACTTCTGGAAGCTATGAAATGCGCTCACGAAGCAATCAAAGTGCATTGCAAAGCTCAGATGGAACTAGCTGAAGCTGTAGGTTCAACTGTTAAACGTGAATATTGCCATGAAGTAAACGATGACGAACTTCGTAAGGCTGTTCATGAAGCATGCTATGATAAATCATATGCTATAGCAGCATCAGGAAATAGAAACAAACACGAACGTGAAGATGCATTCAATGCTATCCGTGATGAATTCAAGGCTCAATTATCAGAAGAGGAATTAGCTGAAAAGGGAGCTTTAGTCGACAAATATTATCACGATGTAGAAAAAGAAGCTATGCGTCGTTGCATTCTTGATGAAGGCAAACGTCTTGACGGAAGAAANACTANNGAAATTCGCCCAATCTGGAGTGAAGTTGGTTATCTTCCAGGCCCTCACGGATCTGCNATCTTTACNCGTGGTGAAACNCAATCTCTNACTTCTGTTACTTTAGGTACCAAGATGGATGAGAAAATCATTGATAATGTATTAACACGAGGAAAAGAACGTTTCTTGTTACACTATAACTTCCCTCCATTCTGTACAGGTGAAGCAAAAGCTCAACGAGGCACAGGCCGTCGTGAAATCGGACATGGAAACCTGGCTCACATGGCTTTAAAAAATATAATCCCTGATAACTATCCTTATGTAGTTCGTGTAGTATCTGAGATTCTTGAATCAAACGGTTCTTCTTCAATGGCTACTGTATGTGCCGGAACATTAGCTCTTATGGATGCTGGTGTAAAGATTAAGAAACCAGTTTCCGGTATCGCAATGGGATTAATTAAAAATGCAGGCGAAGATAAATTTGCTGTATTATCTGATATCCTGGGTGATGAAGACCACTTAGGCGATATGGACTTCAAGGTTACAGGTACAAAAGATGGTATTACTGCTACTCAGATGGATATCAAGGTAGACGGACTTTCTTTTGACATTCTGGAACAAGCCCTGAGTCAAGCTAAAGAAGGCCGTATGCATATTCTTGGTAAGATAATGGAGACAATTCAAGAGCCTCGTGCCGATTTGAAAGACCATGCTCCACGTATCGAGACATTAACTATTCCTAAAGAATTCATTGGTGCAATTATCGGCCCTGGTGGAAAAATCATTCAAGGAATGCAGGAAGAAACTGGTGCAACTATCACTATTGAAGAAATCGAAGGTGTTGGTAGAATTGAAGTTTCAGGAACAAACAAAGCAGCTATTGATNATGCNATGCGCNTNATCAAGGGNATTGTTGCAGTACCNGAAGTTGGTGAAGTTTACAAAGGTAAAGTTCGCTCAATTATGCCTTACGGTGCATTTGTTGAATTCCTTCCAGGAAAAGACGGATTGCTTCATATTTCTGAAATAGACTGGAAACGCCTTGAAACAGTTGAAGAAGCTGGAATCAAAGAAGGTGACGAAATTGAAGTTAAGTTAATCGACGTCGATGCTAAAACTGGTAAGTTCAAACTTTCTAAGAAGGTTTTAACTCCACGCCCTCCAAAGAAAGAAGATAAGTAATTAATTTTCTACTATATAAAAAAAGCTTAGCTGTATCAGCTAAGCTTTTTTAGTTCAGAAATATCCTTTATCTTCTTTAATTAATCTCTAAAACAACAATTGATTTTGCAGGCATTTTCACTTTAATTCCTTGTTTAGAAACCTTCACATCTTTAAAATCTTTCGGCTGTACCTTTTCTGGGGTACCAAATTCATTATAATCATCTATCTTTTTTGAAGTAAGAATTTGGCCATTCACTTTTGCAGCTTTAAATGAAGGAATACTAATATCTACGTCTTCACTATTATCAAGATCAGTATTAGCCAAAGTAATATGAATAATTCCATTTGCGTCTTTAGATGCAGAAGCACTCAATGCAGGAACAGCACGATTGTTATCAAGCTTCGTTGTATCACAAGTCAGATTCAATGGTAAATAGGTGGCACCTTGATGCACTTTATACATGTCAAACACATAATAAGTCGGAGTCAACACCATCTGCTTCCCCTTAGTCAGAATCATAGATTGAAGCACATTAACAACCTGAGCTATATTGGCCATCTGGATCCGGTCTCCGTATTTATTAAACACGTTCAGGGTAAGAGCAGCAACCAAGGCATCACGCATTGTATTTTGTTGGAAAAGGTGTCCCGGATTAGTTCCCGGTTCAACATCCCACCATGTTCCCCACTCGTCAACCATTAAACCAACTTGCTTCTTTGCGTCATATTTATCCATAATGGCAATATGCTTCTTNACNACATCCTCNATTTCNANACATTTNCCNANAGTCCAGTAATAATCATCTTTAGAGAAGTTAGTAGCTGAGCCTTTACTTCCGTTCCAGCCTTTGCAAGTATAATAATGAAGTGAAAGGCCATTCATCTTGTTACCAACTTTTTGCATCAATGTCTCAGTCCATTTATAATCATAGTCACTGGCACCGCTGGCAATCTTAAATAACTGGTTGCTATCATAATTACGGCAATAAGTAGAATAACGGCGGAATAAGTCTGCATAATAAGCAGGCTCCATGTTACCACCACAGCCCCAGCTCTCGTTGCCAACGCCTAAGTACTTAACTTTCCAGGCCTTGTCACGACCATTCTTTCTACGAAGATTAGCCATTGGGCTATCACCATCAGAGGTCATATATTCCACCCATTTAGCTAACTCTTCAACTGTGCCACTTCCCACATTTCCGCTAATATAAGGTTCACATCCCAATAGTTCACACAGGTTCAGAAACTCGTGTGTACCAAAACTATTATCCTCAATAGTACCACCCCAGTTATTATTCACCATTTTAGGGCGATTCTCCTTCGGGCCAATACCATCCATCCAATGATATTCATCAGCAAAACATCCACCAGGCCAGCGAAGATTCGGAATATGCAGTTTCTTTAATGCTTCAAGAACATCGGTACGATAACCTTTTGTATTAGGAATATCCGATTTTTCTCCCACCCAAAGTCCGCCATAAATACAGCTTCCCAGATGCTCTGCAAAATGCCCGTAAATATGTTTGCTAATCATTTGTGTTCCTTGTTCAGGGTGAATTTCAATTGTCGCTTTTTTCTGTGCCGATGTTGATAGACTCACAGCAAGCAAAGTGCTGAAAAATAGGGATTTTCTCATGTCTTTTATTGTATTAAATATGATTATAATTACTTTGTATTTTCGTAATAAGGCAACAAATATAAGACTTTTGATTCAATCTGAGGTTCAATTTATAGTCATAAGGGTGGACAAACGCTCAAAAAAGATATTTTGATGAACTTTAATAAAACAAATCTGAAGCTAGCTGAATAAAGCAGAAAGCCGATTATAAATCGGCTTTCTGCTTATCTTTAATTGATATCTATATTTACTGTTGTTGATTTCAGCCAAGGTGCACTGAACTTTATTTTTGCAGCCCCGGTTTCACCTATAGCTTGAATATAGGCTATCAACCTGCCATGAAAAACGCGTTGTTTATTATCCTTGTAGTCTCCCATATCAGAGTTATTACTTGATTCTAAACCTAGAAGACGTACAGGTCCTTCTACAGAACAGGTCAATTCGTCATCCGACAAGAAAACTGGAATGCCATTTTCATCTACAATATTTATCTCAATCTGCGTAACGCCACGTTCTTTGTTAATATTGGTAATATCTGGAGTTGCAATAATCTTGTAAGGGCGGCCAGAAGTCTGAATATCATAGGAGCATAACTTTTTCCCTGAATTGTCCAAACCTTCAACAGTCAGCTTACCCGGTGAGAAAGGAATATCCCAATAGGTAATAAAAGTTTCTTCGTCAAAGGACTTTGTTTCTCCAATTTGTTTATTGTTGAGTAATAAACGAGCCTGCGGTGTGTTTGTATAACTCACAACACGGACTATTTGTCCCTCCTTATAGTTCCAGCTAGACCAGGCATCTTCTGAAAGATATATTTTATTGCCTCCTGATGCTTCTTTACGAGGAATATAAGTACCTATATATGCTGAAGGAGTTTCAGACCACATAACTCTCCTAAAATAGCCTCTTGGTTTAGGATACCCACCAAAATCAAGCAGTCCAGTATAGAAACCACGAGAAGGCCACTTTCCTGACTCTCCTAAATAGTCGATACCTGTCCAAATAAACTGAGCAAAAATATATTTGCTATCACGGACTACTTTCCAGGCATCCAAGCCTGAACCGTTCTCACTTCCATAAAGTACTCGGTTAGGGTACTTCTCATGATCCATTACATAGCGATCTTCTGTATAATTATATCCACATATATCAAGATTAAAAGGATAATCAGTTTCATTTGACATAATTGCACCAGCCAAAGCAGCCGTCACAGGACGAGAAGTATCATACTTCTTCACAACTGATGCCAGCCGTTTAGAAATTGCTCCCAAACGCTCAGCCGGTGGATTATTTGGTAAATAACCTCCCTGTACCGGTTGGTTTATTTTCCCTCTGTCCAATATAGGATGAGAATATGGATCATTTGGATAATCAACTTCATTGCCTATGCTCCACATAATTATACTAGGATGATTGCGGTCACGAAGCACCATATCTTTCAGGTCACGTTCACCCCATTCATTAAAAAAGTCATAATTGCCATCGTATGTAGGCTTTCCTTCATTCCATCCTTTTACCCACTTCTTTTTCGGGAACTCCCATTCGTCAAATGCTTCATCCATTATAACAAGTCCTATCTCGTCGCAAAGGTCATACATGTAAGGAGCCTGAGGATTGTGGCTTAAGCGGATTGCATTACATCCCATTGCTTTCAGGTTCTTCAAACGTCTAGCCCATACTTCTTTCGGTACAGCCGAACCTAAACAGCCTGCATCATGGTGGATACAGACTCCCCGTAGTTTAGTATTTTTTCCATTTAGGAAAAAACCTTTATTGGGATCATAAACCAATTTACGTACACCTGTAATAGTTTCATCTGTCTCTGTCAGCTTACCATCGATAAATACTTTAGTAACTACTCTATAAAGATTGGGATTTTCTATCGACCACATTTCCGGACTTTTAACCGTCATTTTCTGTATGCAGTCTACAGAATCATTCACGTCAAGATTTAGTTTCTTAGAAGAAGATACAACCTTTAATCCCGTTTTTTTACTAAAGACTTCCAACTGTACATTCACCTTAGCAGACTTTAACGATTCATTCCTCAAAGTTGTGGAAACTGTAAAGTCTGCACTTTTCTCTGATACATTGTTTACGTTACAGAATATTCCCCAAAGGCCAATATGAACAGGATTGGCATAGACTAAATATACATCCCGATAAATGCCAGAACCGGTATACCAGCGTGAATCATTATAACGTGTATGGTCCACCTGCACTTTGATTTCATTTTTTTCCCCGAAATTTATATATGGAGTCAGGTCATACATGAAAGAGAGATAACCATTAGGCCGATATCCAATCTTATGACCATTAAGATATACTGTGCTACGATTATAAACCCCCTCAAAATAGATATAAACTTTATTATCCTTTTGTTCAGCCGGAACAATAAATTCCTTCTCATACCACCCCATTCCTCCGGGTAAATAACCTGTTGCACTCGCATTATTTGGACTATAAGGCCCTTCTACTGACCAATCATGAGGAAGAGTTACCTTACGCCAATGCATAGCAGTTGAATCTAACAGGTTTTCATTATCTGAAGCTAACTTAAACTTCCAGTTATTGACAAATAATTGCGATCGTCCAAATCCTGGATTTGCAAAACAGAACATCGGCATAAGTAATAATAAAGCATAAATGCTAATATTTTTTTTCCAACAATGTTTCATACATTAAGACTTTAATTAACTAGATTTTATATATTTAATTTTATATCAATTTCAGAATAAGAAGAGTTAAGAGTTGCAACAATCTCATTTGTATATTCAATAGATATGATGCAAAAGTATTTTCTTCGGAGATACTAACTAAACTGGATAACCCCATCCTATTCATGCCTGAACTGGCAAACAGAGAACTTATCATCCTCTATAATTTAAAGTTATACAAAGTTGTCAATAGATTATTATTCGAATTTGGTTACGAAATTATATATTCTTCTACAGTAACTTTATTAGAATTGTAACAAAAGCTATTAATTTAGTAACGATCAAGCTGTTACATAATCAAAAGACTCTTTAAAATCTTCAGCATTCAGCTAATTATATAATAGAATAAATAATGAATTTAAAAAAGATGCTTGCTTCCTAAAGTAGAAAACTTTATCTTTGTAATAACCAATAATAAAAAAAGTAATGCTATCAAGACTCCTTTTCTTCTTTTGTGTTTCTTCTTTGTTAATCACCAATTCTAGCGCACAAAAAAAGATTGATTATTCTAAAAATGATATTCTTCATTTCTCTATAACCGACGGATTAAATAGCAACGATATTTTGTCTATTACCCAAGATGACTATGGCTTTATCTGGATAGGCACAGCATCGGGCGCAAATTGTTATGAAGGAGCCAAATTCCGTTCCTTCAACTATGGTAAAGGCAGTCAGTGCCTTTCTCATAATTATGCACAAGACCTGCTCAAAGACAAAGATGGGAATATATGGATTGCCACATCAAATGGACTTAACAGGTATATGATTCATAATGACTCGATTTCTGTATCCATGAAAGAAACGTCAAAAGGACATCTATTATCAAATGATATTGTACACTTTGCTAAAGATATACTCAATAAAGGGGTCTGGATTGCGACCTATGATAAAGGGGTTAATTTCTACGACTACGAAACGCAAACATTCAAACCCTTGAGTTTGCCAAAAGGAATCCGATTCAAAAATCTTACCAGTATTTTCGAAGATTCACAAATGAACTTGTGGTTAGGTACACTACAGGATGGACTTTTCCGCTACTCATTAAAGAATAAAATCTGGGAACATTTTAATACACGACGTGTTGATCAGATCGCTGCAGACTTCAGGGGAAATATATGGTTTGCAGCCGATCAGGTTTTTGTATACAATCTGAAAACAAAAAAATTCCGGATGATTTCGTTTGCAAACAAAAGCTACTGGAAATGCTCTCGGATTTTTGCAGACAATAACGGATATTTATGGTTCGGATGCTTTAATTTCCTGGGTTATATAGATCTTTCAACTTTCGAGTGGGACAAAAGCCCTATTGTCAAAGAGATCAAATTAAGAGGTGATAATTGGGGGAGATCTTTTTCTATGGTGGATGCCCTGCTCGTCGATAAAGATAAAAATGTTTGGGTAGGAACGTATGGAGATGGCGTATATATGATTAAAGGGAAAGAAAATCAGTTCACATTGCTAACGCATAACTGGTCTAATCCTCAGCAACTTACATCCAGCAACGTAACTTGTGCCGTACGCGATCATCGGGGGAATCTATTTGTTGGACTCTCAAATAGTGGAATAGATGTATTAGACCGTAATCTGAACGTGATGTACAATATGAGCACTAAAAATGGATTGACATCTAATAATATTCTAGGAATGTATAACGATTCTCACGACAATATTTGGGTTATCAGTCAATGGGAGGGTATTGATATAAAACCGTCCAACAGCTCATCATTCAAACATTTGTCTGTGTCTAATGGTTTACCCAGTAATCTTGTTCATTGCGTCAAAGAGTCGAATGACAGAAAGAAAATGTACATTGCTACGGAAGAGGGACTTTGTTATTGGCAGAACGGGAAAGTAAATACTGATTTTATTCGATGGGCCAGGCGACGTTATGATATTCGTTCTATAGATTTTCAAGGTAACAAAATCTGGATGGGAACTTATGGTGACGGACTTACCTGCTATGATGAAAGTACTCATAATATAAAATCCTTTCTATCCAAAGATACTGAGACGAGATACATCTACAAAATAATTGTACGAGGAAATTACATCTATTTGAGTACCCGAGGCAAGGGAATGCTTCTTTTCTCGATCCCGAAAAAGAAGGTTATTAAACGTATTGACCAATACATGGAAAATTACTTCTACTCTACATTTGAGGTTGACAATGCTAATAATGTTTTAGCAGCTTCCGAGAAAGGGATTCTGTATTTAAAAAAGAAGAACAATGTAGTATTGTTTAATATGAAAAATAACATTCAGGAAAACCAGTTCGGAAATAGCTATGCCTATAAAGAAGCAGATGGCAGCATCACCTTCTATTTCTCCGGGTACAATGGCTTAAATATTCTTTCAAGCAAAAAGCTTGATTTGAAGCCACAGAACATACCTATTTATTTCACTGGCCTGAAAATCAATGGGCAAAACATCCGTCCGGGACAACCTCTTTTTGGTTCTGTAAAAAATAACCCGTTAAAGGATAACATGATGTTAACACGTAAAATTGAACTGGCCTATAACCAGCCGAATTTTACAATAACTTTCTCGTCACCGGTATATAATCAAAAAGAATCTTTTAGTTATTGCTGTTATCTGGAAGGAACAGACAATCATTGGATGGACGTAGGAAAGGAGCCTGAAGTTACATTCAGGAATCTTGCTCCGGGAAATTATGTGCTGAAAGTGAAAGAAAAAAATTCTTCTATCTGTTCAGAACTTAAAATTGTTATAAATCCCCCATTCTGGGATACAGGCTGGGCACATACGATATATTTCATTCTCTTTCTTGGAATACTATATACAGCATGGCGTATTTCTACAATAAAGATGCGTGCTGAACATAAATTAAAGCTTGAAAAGACCGAACGGCAGAAAGATGAAGAGATTTATAAGGCCAGACTGCAATTCTTTACTAATATTTCTCATGAGTTACGAACGCCTCTCTCACTGATTATATCTCCATTGGAAAGTATGAATCAGGAAAAGTACCCGGAAATTAGCAACACACTCGATCTGATCACGCGGAATGCCAAGAAATTAATGATGCTAATCAATCAGCTACTTGATTTCAGGAAAGCAGAAATGGGGCAAATGAAACTTAATGTACACTACGGTAACCTGTCTCAGCATTTACAGAATATTTCAACTTCCTTTGAAGGCCTACGGGTTGAACGTCATTTTATTATGAAGTTCACAAGTTCGCCAGTAAACGTAACTGGTTATTATGACAGCGATTTTATCGAAAAAATCCTTTTCAATTTACTATCAAATGCTTATAAGTTCACCACCAATGGAGGCACTATATCTGTAGTGCTGGAACAGAAAACTGTTGAATATAAGGTATGGGCTATTATTAAGGTGATAGATAATGGATGTGGCATACCACAAAAAGATCTTGAAAACATCTTTAAACTCTTCTATCAGAGCGACAATAGTGAACAGACAAAACAAGGAACCGGCATCGGACTGCATTTGGTAAAACATCTCGCAACTCTTCATCATGGTACCATTGAAGCTAAAAACAATGAAAATGGAGGAGCCACCTTTATTGTATCTATTCCATTGGAACAAAATTCCTATACTGATAAAGAATTGGCTATGCCACGAACTGGAATTCAGGAAAATGAAGAGGTTCAGGAAGAAGCAGATAATATTAACAGCCCGGCTTTAAATGAATCCACCTGTATTCTCGTAGTCGATGACGAGCCTGATATGTGCGAATATATCAAGGGACTCCTAAACCAAAAATATAAAGTACTGACAGCCAATAACGCGAAAGATGCATTATATATACTTAAACAAGAAGAATGCCACATAGTTATTTCAGATATAATGATGCCCGGCATGGATGGCTACGAACTTTGTGACAAGATTAAATCGGATATTGAAACGTCCCATATTCCAGTAATTTTACTTACAGCAAAAGCTGATTTTGAGAGTAGAATTGAAGGCTTGAAAACTGGGGCTGACTCTTATATATCGAAGCCATTCCATCCACAACATTTATTAGTACGGATTGAAAAGTTGATTGAATCCCGAAATATGTTTGGGAAAAAATTAAATCAGGAACCAAATCTCAATACAATTCATATTGAGAATAACTCGCTGGATGAGAAACTGCTGAATGATATTATTGAATTTATAAACAAGAATCTCTCAGATTCTGAATTAAATGGAGATAAGATAGCAAAAGGGGTAAATGTGAGCAGAATGACACTTCACCGTAAACTAAAAATGCTTGTTGGTTATTCCTCAAGTGAATTGATTCGTATTATTCGTTTAAAGGAGGCCGCGTATCAAATGGAACACACAGACAGAAACATATCCGATATATCTTACATTGTAGGATTCAATTCGCCATCCTATTTCACCAGTTGCTTTACAAGGTTCTATAATGAAAAGCCAACGGAATATATGAAACGAATGAGATCTACTGAAAAAAGCTAAGATTTGTTCAGACAAAAAAACGCACTTTTCATTTACCTTATAGCAATAATTAAAGATCTTCATTTATTGCATTATTCGCAATCATAGATATAACGATTAGCTAGAATTCAGACTTATATCCTTTCACATCCAGAATTTGTGAAGAATCAGAAAAGAAAATTAGCGGGACAATTTGTCTCGCTAATAAAATACAGCTTAAGCCTTCTTAGCTCTTCGCCCAGCACTTGCCATCATGTTAGTTTTTCCTGGTTTAAACACTGCATGCTTAACTGTTTTCATAAAATTCTCATGCATGCTTGACTTACCCAGTTTAGGGACTACCGGATCATTTGTTTTTCCNGGNTCGGGAAGNACNGANCTNGGCATTTTTTCTCCCCCNAANTTCGGCAATATCCTGGTAATGAATTTCCCGAGATTGCTCATCTTCGTTTTCTTCTCCATGATAAATTGAGTTTAAATATAAATACCCCTGTATTTATGTAACGCTCTTATTTTGCATTTGTTCGGTAGCAAGCCTACTAATTCAACCTGTCTGATATTATAAAAAAAGGAATATTTAACCGTTTTTTCATTCATAAGCGGAGCAAATGCACTTTCTTTGCAGAGAAAGAATAAAGCATATACATTATTTAAATGAATTTTAGAGTTAACAACCGACAGTTACTTCTCTTAGCCGGAATGGTATGGATAGTGGCCGGAGCTAATATCTTAAGGATTGGCATTCTCACATGGCTCACAGACTCCCAATACTGGTTGTTTAAAGCAGGAGAGGCAACCATTGTTTTTCTGATCTTTTTCAATCTGATATTCAGAAGACTATATATCAAACATTCAGACCGAATTTGCAAAAAAGCCAATAATAACCATCTGTTTTCGTTCTTTGACCTCAAAGGATGGATTATTATGTTTTTTATGATCGCTCTCGGAGTTACCGTCCGCAAGTTCCAACTCCTGCCAAACTCTTTTATCTCGGTATTTTATACCGGACTCTCAACAGCTCTGATCATTACCGGCATTTTATTTTTCCGCAAAGGAATAAGTTAAAAGTCAAAATCATCTTCCACATCTTCCACTAGAATGGGTAAAAAGCCCTTGCAAAAGGACTTTCAGCTAGTAGCAGATAAAAATATTCAACCAATCATCTTCTATGTTGTAATCCAAATAACAAGAGTATTATTAATATTAATTATACNTTTTATTAGCTTTGTAATCAGGGAGTTGAAGAGGAAACAAGCCCTGCTGAGGAGCAACTTGTCAGCAATAAACTTCCTGCGTTACACTGTAACATTCTTTTTTTGGAGGGGAGGCCTTTATGGTTTCCCNTTTCATGTTACAGATATCGCTATATGGCTAAGAAAACCTCTATTGATTGTTTCCTTACTTTCTATTTATTAATAACTCCTATATAAACAACCTTCTATCAGTAGTTTAAACTGATATTGTTATCAGTTTTCTACATTTTCCTTTTTCAGTTCAATAGGAAGAGGCCGCAAACTGCTAAAGCAGACTAAGCTGCAANATGAAAGAAGCGATCACTCTTGTTCTGAAAGATATTTATATAGATATTCTAATATAGGTATTATTATTAAACGCACTCCACATTCATATTTTTGTCTCTTTTTTACAAACATAATACATTNTGTTTTAATAGTTTTCTTGTGATTTCGTATTATAGCTTTATTGGNCTCNATCCTTTTTTACAGAGTTGTGANTAAACANCTTGTCAGTGCCGGGATCTATTCTTAAACTGCAACCNAGCACTTTTCATCGCATCTTCTTAAAGTCCGTTTTCTTTCTAAATGTAATTCTCTCGCATATATTTTCGAGCTCTCACTGGAGTGACAAGGTAGGGATAGTGCCCTACAAAGCAGCTAACTTGTCCGTATTT
>JGI20225J20221_1000644_pt2 | contig 59860 bp, 58 predicted proteins | sample BioMet4_FD_20221 | JGI IMG/M metagenome (IMG submission 20221) | reverse complement strand
GTAAACGTCCTTGTATCTGTTCAATGTTTTTAACAAGATGGACTGTTTATATATGGCCCGTATTTTTTAAGAAGATTTTTTTGTTCCCCAGTCATAAGGCATTCCGTCATTTGCGGGCAAAGATGGAAATTTATCTGAACCGTTCTGCAAACCGATAATGTCTGCTTTTGGATTTTTTTTCATTGTCCTGACATTTTGTTTTTTGGCAGCAAAAGAAAGTTGCACGTTTGAATTTATCAAGCAATACTTGGCCCAAACAGCCCCCTTGCTGCCCAGAAAAGTCGGTAAGGTTCATCATATACTTGTAATGTCAACCGTTTTTTTAGGACGAATTTCCTTTATGTTCTGCTTCGCGTTTGTCAGCGGATGTGACTTTGCAGCCTGCAAAAAGCAAAATAGATGTAAAACTGATGCATACTGTAATAAATCGCTTCATTCCGTTCTTCTCCTAGCAAATAAACTTATATGCAAAGAGTATAGAAAGAATTGGGCGCTTGTTCAATAAAAAGAAAAATTTGCAAATTTCAAAATATGACTTATAATAGGTTTATATGGAATTAATTCAAAATGTAATAGAATATTATGATGAATTGTATCCGGTTACTGAGGCGCAGAAGAAATTCTATGCAGACCTTATGAAGTCATATCAGATACCGGTTAAATTTCTCAGAGTTGGTTGTGGAACAGGATATTTTGAACACCTGCTTGCCCGTGACGGTCACGATGTTACCGGGCTTGAAACTTCAAAAGAAATGCTTGAATCCGCAAATCTTAAACGTCGCAATCAGCTTATGTCTATTCGCTTCTTCCTCATGTCTTCTTTGGACATGACGCGTTTTCTTGGCAAAAATTTTTACAATATAATCTCATGCTTGAACAACCGCATTTCTTTTATCCATGACCGTACGCTTATGCGTAAATTTTTCTTTGACTGCAAGGAACTTCTTGCTCCAGAAGGAATGACGGTATTGCAGTTTGAAAATTATGCTGTTTACAACACAATGCCAATGTCAAAACTTCCTACAAGAGAGAGTATTCGCGCAAAACTATATACTGAACTTTGGACAAAAGATAATGGAGCAAAATACATTTCTCAGGAAGTGGAAACTGGCAATGGCAAAGTGCTTCCTGTTTTGCAGGATGAATTGATTTATCCGCTTACAAAACAGGAAGTGATAGACTTTTCAAAAGAGGCAGGCTTTACAAAAGCGACATTTTATTCTGACTTTGAGGAAAATCCGTTCACTGGCTCCGAGCCAGAAATTATCGTAGTGCTCCGGTAATTAGTTGATGTGCCAGTGACCAAGCGAATCACGGGTAAAACGGTTTGCGTTCACTTCAATAAGACGTCCGTCTTCACCGAGCATCTTTACCATTGACGAAATAAGATTCACTTCGCTTACCCTGAAATTAGTGCCGTCATAAAAAAGACGAATTCCTTCACTTGGCAGGTTTTTACGTGCTTCTGCGTACCAATCGTATTCGTAGCTCAGGCAGCACAAAAGTCTTCCGCATTGTCCGCTGATTTTCATTGAGTTAAGACTAAGGTTCTGGTCTTTTGCCATACGGATGCTTACCGGACGGAGTTTGTCGCTTACTGCATGACAGCAATATGGTCGTCCGCATACTCCAAGTCCGCCAGTGATTCTGCTTTCATCACGAACACCAATTTGACGTAGTTCAATGCGCATCTTAAAAACGGAAACAAGGTCTTTCACCAGTTCGCGGAAGTCTACACGGTTGTCGCTTGAAAAGAAGAAGAGGGCCTTCTGTTCCCCAACAAGGAAATGTGTTGAAACAAGTTTCATATCAAGACGATGATACGCCACTTTTTCTTTAAATACGCCAAAAGCCTGTTTTTCTTTTTCTACAAGCTCTTCCGCGTGATGTAAGTCCCGATCGTCTGCAATGCGGATTATAGTTACCAAGTCACTTGGCTTTATTCCTACCGGAGATTTTGACTTGCCAAGGACTGTTGCAATGTCGTTGCCATATCTTGTAGGAACAATCACACGCTGTTTTTCAGTAAGTTCCATTCCCGCAGGAACAGTTGCATATATTCCTTCACATGAATAATCTAGGCGCAGTTTGTAAAGCGGATCAGGATAAACAAAGTTTCCGCCGTCATTATTGTCGGTGCTTTCGCCGTTGTCTTCAAGCGCGGCAAGGTCTTCGCTGTCTTCATCTATATCTTGTTCAAAAATATCTGACATTATGTAAGCTCCATTTGTAATAATACAGTTATCTTGCTATCAAGTCTACAAGCATTCCTTTTATTTCTTCAACCTTTGCAAGCATCTTGAGCGTGTCGTGATGATCATGTATAAGCCAGTCGGCCATTTCGTTGAGCTTTGTGTTCACTAGGATTACTTGTGTTTGCGGGTCAAACGGTTTACCTTTTCGGTTCAGCCCGGGACGTTTTCTCTTTTCGATTTCATATGCGTTCTTTACAACGTATTTCATGAACTGAGTGATTGATTTGCGGTAAGTTGCAAAATTCACCGGCGACATGTCAGATTTTAATTTATCTGCAGCGATGTCAGCGGCATCCTTTAAAAACACAACGGCATCGTCTAAATCCATGCCTGCAATTTCAGGAGGAAGTCCTTCATCTTGAAGCACTTTTTCTTCTTCTGATTTTTTTATTGCGTTTGCAAACGAGCCACGCTTTGTGCTGGATGTTTTTTCTTTTTGTTTAGTGTTTGCTGCTGCTTGCGCAGTGACAGACTGTGATGCGGCAAAAAAAAGTCCCTGGCTTACTGGATCAACTCCTGCCATTCTTACACCTTTTTGCTGTCTGGATTTACCGGCTGTTCAGAAGGAGCTTTGAATGTCTGCTCGCCAAGAGTAATAGGAATAAATACTGGTCTTGCTTCAGATTCAGGCTCCGGTTCATCGGCTGTTTTTTCTGCAGGAATCGCTTCCTGTGGAATAATTTTGTCATCAGCGGGAACGTCCTGTGATACGGTGATATCCTGTACTGTTTCTTCTACGATGGAGTTTGGCTTTGGTTCTTCTCTGACTGGTTCGCGTCTGTTTTCAAGAAAAGAATTTTCATGGGTGACATGTACGGTCTGTAAAATTGAGTGCGAAGTAATTGTCTTCATGTTCTGCCATTTGGCAAGAGCTTCGTTATAGGCATCTTTATTTGAAAGCGCAATGCAGTGCCCGTGAAAAATTATATTCTCATCAGCATGAATCTTGTGCGTAATGATGTCACCAAGTACGGTGCTTGTTGAAAGCAAGTCAACAGATTCGCTTGCGGTGATGTTGCCTTTTACAATTCCGCCGATGATAGTGACTGCGCGTGCAATTACATTGCCTTGAATGCGTGCCTTTTCGCCGATGATGATGTTACCGGTTGTCTCAAGGTTGCCATCAATGTCTCCGTCTACGCGGACATAACCGTTGACTTTAATGTCACCGCTGATTGTTGAGCCTGGTCCGATAATGCTGTTGATTGAAACGTCTTCGTTGTTGAATGTCATGGAATACTGTTACTTTATGTTAATAAATTTCGAAGGATCTACTACGTCTGAACCAATGTGAACTTCATAGTGAAGGTGTGGTCCCGTGGTAATACCAGAATCTCCGATGGTGCCGATTGTTTGTCCCTGAGAAACCATATCGCCTTTGTGAATCCAAATGGAATTCATATGCGCATATCGTGTGTAGATGCCATGCTTGTGTTTGATAATGACATAGTTACCGAAGCTCATGTCTGAACCAACAGTAACAACTTGCCCGTTTGCGGTCGCTACAATCTGGTCACCTGTTCTGTATGTACTAAAATCCATACCTTTGTGGATGTACCAGAAACCGTATACCGGGTGTTGATTCTGACCAAAAGCCATTGAAACGTGGCCAATGCCATTTTTAATCGGCCAAATATTAGGAATGTCTGAGAAAAGTGTTCCCTGGCTCTGGAGCATTTTGCCCATTTGTTCGACAGGTTGCACATTGCTTTCAAGATAGTCAGTAAGCTGGCGAATGTCCGCCGACTCTTTTAATGTTCCTGAAGTAAGATCTTCCGTGTTGAAAAGAGAAGAAAGGTCTTTGTTTTTAGGAAGGTTGCTTGATACAGAAGTGTTCTGGTTGATGCCGAGCAAAGAAAGTGATTGGCTTAAAGAAGACTGGAATCGTTTTGCCGTCTGAAGGAGGTTGTTGTTTTCATCGCGCAACTCATCGAGGCTTGCCAATGTTTCGCGATTTTCTTCCTTAAGGCGGCTGATTTCCGCAGAGCTTCCCGCGGTCTTGCGGTTGAAGTATACAAACGAAACTGTCACGCCAACAAGAACTACCGCAGCCATTATTGTTGCAAATATGTTTGTCTGAATGTTAAGGACTTTTCCTTCTGAGTGGGGAACAATCATAATGGTCAGTTTGCTGTCGCAGACTTTATACACTTTTACAAAGAAGCCGCCCACCTTTTCAAAGAAGGAAGCCATGAGGTGCATGAGGTGTGAGACAACGTTTTTCTCAAGTTTCTTGTATCTACGAGTGCGGGCCAAAATGTCGCTCCTATAAGACTTATTTTGTAGTATATCATACGTTTATGCTACTGTCAAACAACAATGAATAAAAAATCAGGTTGACTTGCTGGCGTACCTGTGTTATTCTTTATATAGGAATAGAAGATGTATGTTTTACGCCTCGCGAGAGACGGTTTGAAACCGGGACCTTGTTCCAGTAAGAATTTTGTCTTGCCGCTACGCAAAAGAAAATTTAGACAAAGCGTAAAAAAAAGTCGGCGGACAGCAAAGAATTGAAAGGCCTTCCGCTTCTTCGGGGGTATTTCTATCGTTGACTTTTTTCAGCCACTATAAGAACGATCTTAGCTGTATAAGAAGTAAAATAAAGGAATGCAGATGAAATCTGTTCCATGCCCGTTTGTGTAGAGATTTTAAGACCGCGGCAAACGTACGGTCTTTGTTTAGGCGTAAAGACCGACTTCGCGGCGGAACTAACGGGAACGAACCATGCCGTGTTTTAAAGAACGGCGTACTTTCGTCCGGCAGAAAAGTTGGAAAAAGAAGATATAAATAAAGGTAAAGAGATTTTAGGCCGAAGGTCGAAGCGACTGCCTTGTCTGCGCAGAAGTATTAAAAGGAAGGCAATCTTTAACAAAACAGGCCGCCACTTGCTTTCTTGCCCAGCGGGTAGCGCGGAGCGCCGTTGTGATTGACGCTAGGGAAGGACAGAACGAGTTCGTTAAACCGAAACGACAGAGTCCTCATAACCGTAGGGGTGAAGTTTGTGTCCCTTACGCCGGCAAGTGGTCGACTTGTTAGACGGAAGACCTAAAGGTCAGTCGGAACGGGAAGTATAGGAACGCGGTGCTCATGCGCGCAAATAAAACCCCGCCCCCCGCGCCCCCCCCGCCCGCCGCCCCGCCGCCCCCCCGCCCCCCCCCGGAATAACGTCGTCGGAGGACGGTAGTTCGGCGGTCGGACGCGACGAAGAAAGGTCGCATTCTAACGGAGTGACGAGGGTTCGGGCGAAGATTAAAAATACCAATGCCCTTGAAGCGGGCGCAAAGTCCACAAAAAATCACATATACCGCCTGGTATTGCAACGAAGGAGGAATTTGGTCGGACATGTTACGGCCTTTTTCTGCCCAGCCCCGAGGAACGCATATTCGTTATTGAAGGCCGCGGACAGAATGTTAAAAAACCAATGACCGCGTCGGGCGGGCGCAACCTACAGTTACATATAACCGCTCCATGGACATGCCAAGTTTCGTGTTTTAGGCTTCCCGCCCGGAAAACGGGTAAAGACAAGTCCCGAAAGAGGCGGTTTCTAAACCCTAACCGTATGTGGAAAAAGGTGTCCTCCGTAGAAAAGGGTATTCGAGTTGCCCACAAAACGGCTTGGGCGCTTGTTCTTCGGAGACGCCTTTGGTAAAAGACACCGATGTGTTCCCTTCCGGGGCGCGTTGAAGTTGCGTCCCCCTGTCATGCTTTAACCCGGGCCAGGTGATATAAGGACCCGCGTTATCGCGCGGTTCTTTTTTCCAAGGCAGCCCCCCGTCGAGTCTCTCGAAACGGTTTAGAGGAATGCGCTTACTATCCCTCTAAGTAAATCCCTTTTATGCAAATGGAGACCGTATCCCAACTTGTCGAAACTGTTTGAAAAGAAGGGTTTTCAAACCAAGTGAAGTCAAAGAGTTCCCAGGTCATAGTTTCGTAAAGGCGGTTCTTTAAACGAACGACACTTTGTTCTATGCAGGGCCCGTATCAACGACGAAGAAAAGGGTGGCCTTAAAGTCGGCGCTCTAGTACCTTTGCCGCTGAAAGACAAAAGCTATTCTTAAGCGCAGTTCTGCCTTAAAAAGTAGGTGACAAAGCACCGTCTAAAAACGCACGGCACGCCCATTGCAGATTTAAACGGACGGTTCTTTCTCTTCATTTACAATTCCTAAGCGCAGGTTACGTGGACGAAACGTATGCCGCGTAGAAGCCTATATTGTCACGTCTTAACGTGGGAAACAGTCCTTAATGCGAGCCATTCGTGCAGAGTTTTTATAGAAACGGCCGTAGTGCCCAACACATAATAATGTCCGTTTAAATGGAAAGACCCGTCAAAGGTCGACCCGTTACTTGTTGAAGATAGACCGACGCAAATAGCGGTTTGACAAATTTTATCAGGTTCGGGCAAAGCGGTGACGTTGTTCGTAAACCGTCAAAAACGTGAGACTTATTAACAAAGGACGGTCAGTCTTGGACCCAAACAGTAGAAGTCTTCCCAGGCTCGGTGGTTGAACGTACCTATTTGTGGTAAATAGCTGAATTCCCTGGTCGTATAAGGAAAAATTTTAGTACTTCCGACAACAAATACGACTGTTATGCTAATTGGCGGCCGAACCAAAACCCGGGACGACTTAAATGCGCCTAAACCAAGTTATCCCAGTAGTATTTACTCGGGATAATACCCCCGTACTCATAGTTTTTTGACGTACCGAAAAAGAAGGAATTTTACACCCATTCCCTCGCCCTTACCGAGGCCCTTGTCGATTTGAAAAAAGAAGATTAAGGTNGGAGAGGATTTCACTCGAATGCCCGGATTGTTTCTGCATGCAGGGCGCAAGAATTTACGAGACTGTGTTTGGCCCCGTACTTGTCTAAAGTAGACGGTAAGGAATAAAATAAGAGTGATGTGATTCTACGCAAGATTATCCACCGACTTTTTCAGTCTATCTTTATGGGTTCTTCTCCGGAAGTTAAGAAACGACAGGCGCTGGAAAAAAATCGAAACAGATTTAAAAGAAACGCATCCCCGTTCTGTTTAAGAATGACCTTGTTCAGCCAAATTTTTGCAGAAGCGCTCCGCATTTTGTATGTAAACACACAAAGCCCATCGACGACCTTCTCTCTGAAACAATAAGCAGCGATGACATACAGCGTAAAACCCGCTTTACCGAGCAGCTTTTGCTTACCGGCTTTTCTTCCGATGCACAGGAATCTCTTGAAAGTCTTGAATTTGAAAATCAGAAGAAACTTGCGCAGGAAGAAGAGTCTCTTTCGCACTTCTTTGAAAAGCAGCGCCGTGTTCTTGAAAGCGTAGTCAAAGAACTTAGCACTCCAGAATTTGTAAAAATAGGCGCAACAATAGACCGGCTTAAACAGCTTTCTGACATTTGCAAGTATATTATATTACGGCGATCAGGTTGTTTTGATACAATTTTAACAGCGGCAACAGTTCCTATGTCCCGCGCTTATCAGCCAGTTCCTCCTGAAATCCTTGAAACTCCGTTCATGGACTTGTATTACGTAACTGCTGACATGAATATTTCCACATCGCTTGCAAAGGCTTTTGTTGGCCATACTTGACTTGTATTATCAGGGAACGGTCACAAAAGCTACAAAAGATGGGAATTCTTGAAAACCTTACAAAGATTCAGGGCGCACTTAAAACGGTGTTTACTCCGGTGGACGCTTATCAAATTGATAACGGTATGCAAAAAAAGATCCTGAATTTGTGCCGCAGAAAGCTCAGTACCACGGGAATTTCCTGTGAGAAATATGGCGAATACCTTGAAAATCGCTTTTCTGGCTGACGAAAACAGACTTAAGTTGAAATAAAAGATGAGATGATAAGTTCTGAAGTGAAAATCTGTTGGCGACCGTCAGCTCAGTCCGGTTGCCGGCTATAACGCTTGAGACAAACGCACTCATCAGACAGAATATGCCAGTTTGCTTTAACTGGGTTACGCCGATGGCAGTCACCAAGAATTTCTTTTTGGTCTTTTATAATGAATCAGTTAAGACGTTGCTCAATGACATAGTGATTGAAGGATTTTTTAACAATCCTTCTTACAAGTCTGATTTTTCCGCTACGGTGTATGCGTGCAACGACAGTTCAGAACGCATTGAAAAGTTTGAAAAGGAATTTGGACGTGACGGACCGTATGATGAAGCGGTCATTTCAAGTCTGCTTCATGACAGCCATAAAGACAACGACTTTGCGCTTAAGCTCAAGGACATGGTTGAAGAAATCAATGCCCACGCACGAAAGCTCATTCAGGATGAAACGACAAACGTATACAATTTGTTTGTCAAAATAGGTGAAATTCTTGTAGACTCAAAAAAGCCAACGCCTGATTCTATAAGTAACCTTAAAGTGTTAATGGGTTCTTCACGCAACCGGGACAACAGTACAACATTGGAACAACAATATCCTTCGTGGAAGATTTTTCTTGAAATAATGAAGAATTATGCTATAATTGGAAATATTGAGACAAATACATGAGTACAGAAGCGACCGAAAATAAAACAACTGATAACCCCTTGCCAGAAGCTCTTGGCGAAAATCCTTCAGACAAAGAGCTACTTTCTCAGTATGAAAAGAAAATATATGATTTGCAGCAGTTGCTTGAAATTTCACGTTCTCTTTGTACAACACTTGAACTTCCTACATTGATTGAGTCTGTCCTGTACATTACGATGGCACAGATGCGTGTTCTTGGCGCAGGCATATTTGTGCTTGAGTCGCTCGACAGCAACATGTTCAAGCTCGAAAACAATTACAGCGGTCTCGATCCAGATCCGGCCATAGACTACAATATTCCGGCAGATTCTCCGCTTATCGAAAAAATCGGCGCAAGTGTAAAAGTGTTTACGCTTGAAGAGCTTGAAAAAGAATGTCCGCGCGGCAGAGATATGAAGCGTATTTCTTCGCTTAAACCGTCGCTTATTGTGCCGCTCATGCTTAAAAATAGGTTGAATGGAATTCTTCTTCTTGGCGAGCGCATTACAATGAGCGATGAAGAAGCTCAATTCAGTGATTACGAAAAAAAGGAAATCTCAATGATTGCTTCTCTTGCGGCAATTGCAGTAAATAACGCTTCGCTTGTTGAACAGTCGTCTACAGACATGATGACTCATTTGAAGCTCAAATATTATTTCTTCAATGTGCTTACCGACAAACTTGACCTTGCATTTGCGCAGAATCAGCCGCTGAGCGTCATTATGTTCGACATCGACTTTTTCAAGAAGTTCAATGATACGTACGGCCATGCATGTGGTGACTATGTGCTGCAGACCGTTGCAAAAATAATCAAAAGCGGTATTCGCGGACAGGATATGGCTTCTCGGTACGGTGGCGAGGAATTTACTGTAATGCTGCACAATACCGGCAAAGAAGAAGCCATGCAGGTTGCAGAAAGAATCCGTCAGAAAATTGAAAATAATGACTTTTTCTATGAAGATCAACACATGCAGGTTACCATTTCAAGTGGTGTTTCCGTTTTTTCAACAGACAATAATCCGGTAACTTCTGCAAAACAGCTTGTAGAGCAGGCGGACCAGGCGCTGTATATGTCAAAGCGAAATGGTCGCAACAGAGTTACCTTTGCAGATCCTGCTATTCTTGCGGCGGCTGAACAGTCTTCATGAGTTTTATTCATAAACCTTTCCGCTATACTTTTTTTAATGCAACTCTTATTCTTGTCGCAATAAATGTGCTTGTTTTTTTTGTGACAATGGCATTCCCACAACTTAAGGGATATCTTGGGTTAAGTGTTGAAGGCTGCATTGTATATCATTTCTGGTGGCAGCCGGTTACATATCTGTTCGTACATTCCAACGTGGAGCATATTCTGTTCAACATGATTGGTCTTTTCTGCTTCGGAATAATGGTTGAGCGTGCTATAGGTTCAAAAGAATTCTTACTGCTGTATTTTTTCTGTGGAATTCTTGACGGACTTATTTCTCTGCTGCTTTATTATTTTATGGGCACAAATGTTCTACTTATCGGCGCAAGCGGTGCGATATATTCAATTCTTCTTGTGTATGCAGTGCTTTTCCCGCGGAGTGTCATCAGTATTTGGGGAATAATTCCTGTTCCGGCTCCGTTACTTGTGATTATTTACGCTGTTATAGAAATAGGCAGCCAGTTTATTGGCGCTTCAAATGTTGCCCATCTGACGCATTTGACCGGCTTCGTTTTGGCGTGGCTCTATCTCGTGGTTAGAATGGGACTTCATCCGATAAAAATATGGAAAGACGCATACAGACGGTAATTTTTTTTATTTTTCTTTTTTACTCCGCACTTTTTGCGCAGGAAGTATCTCAAAAGCAACAAATTCGCATTCAACTGTGGGCAGAACTTGAAGCATATCCTGGCCTTGTGGTAAGTGGCAGTCAGCAGGACATTGTTGATTCGGAACAAACGCAGGAACAAAAACAGCCAGATGAAAAAGAAATTTTTAACGTAGCAATTACCCGGCTAAAGGAAATAGGACCGTTTATAGCAGGCGGAATGATAAACGGTTGGAAATTTGATTATGTTCCTGAAAATAAACTCCGCTCGATAAAAGAATCTTTTACTTGTGAACCGGCAATGTCATTTGACAAAAAAATGAATCCGCTTGTGTACCATAAACCGGAAGTGATGGACGAAAGGCTCTATTGCTGGTTGTGTTGTGATAGGACACCTTCGCAACAGTTATCTTTTGAATCATGGTCTTCAGTTACGCATCCAAAAATCCACGGAATAGGTCAGGGACCGGTAGAAGATGGCTTTGACGGAATAAAAACTGCATGTGAAAACGCTGTAAAGAATGCAGTGCGTGAATATTGGCGGACTATTCTTAAAAACAAACCAAAGGAAATAACCGGAACCGTGCTTTTGATTCATAATCCAAGAATCTATATTAAGGAAGGACGTTATACGGTTGACCTTGATTTTTTTATGGAAACTGGTAAAATAATACCATATAGCTTTTATTGACTAAATCGTTGGAGGCAACCATGAAAAAGGTAGTGACGTTTCTTGCATTGACCGCGTTAGTTTTTAGTTGTGCGTTTGCACAGGATAAAGCGGCTGATACACAAAAAGACAGCAAAGCGCTGTTGGCAAATGCAGGAACTCCTGATATAACAACTCGCGTTATTCAAGTAGAAGATAAATATTCTTCAAGCCATCCTAAAGCAACAAACGTTGACCTAAAACTTGAGTACACACCGCTTACCGGTGATGTTGTTTTTAGTTATACATGTATGGCTGCAAGTTTTGATGCAGGAGAAGCTCTTGATACAAGCATTCTTGTTTTAAAGGAATTTGAAACAGAAAATCAGTACTACAAATATACATATATTAAAAAAGACAAAGTAAAATATTTTAAAGACGGACGTGATGTTAAAATGGTAACATACAAGTCATACGTCGCATTTTCACGGTAATCCAGGGTTGGTACATTTAAATTGACAGATATTAATACAGTAATAAAAAATCTGCACCCGCTTGAAATAAAGGTGCTTTTAAAATATGGTCTAAAGGACGAGCTTACATCTCAGCGCCTTCAAGCAGAACTTGGCTATAAGGAAGGACACGCAAACCAGGCATTCAGCTGGCTCGCAGGTAAACAGCTTCTTGTTGAAACTTCACGCACGCCACATACTTATTTTGAGCTTACCGATTACGGTCGGGCTATTGCAAAAAATGGTACGGTGGAAGAGCGCATTGTAAACTATCTCAAAGAGAATGGGGCAAAAACACTTCCTGAAATTGCAGAAGCGCTTGGTATAGAAAACAAAGAGGTTGGTTCTGCATTCGGTATGCTTAGCAAAGACGGTGTGTTCGCAATGAACGCAGAAAAAAAAGCTGAGTATACAGGAAAGCCACTTCCTGCACGTTTGACAATTACAAACGAACTTATTACAAAAGCAATTGCTGCAGACGGACAGCTTGATGCGGCAAATCTTACCAAAGAACAAATTGAAGTGATGGGTGGTCTTACGAAGAAACGCGGTGTTTCAGAAACTCCATTCCACACCATTGAACGCGAAACAGTTGCTTACAAACTTGCAAATGACTTTGCAAAAGTTGTTGACGCTCTTAAGGCTGCCGGTATTACAGGCAACGAAATTGGCGAAGTTACTCCGCAGCTCCTTGCTTCTGGCGATTGGAAGAAAGGCACTTTCCGCGGATACAATATCACTGTTCCGCCGGCACGTATTATTCCAGGACGTTCTAATCCGTACGTGCAGTTCCTTGAAAGCGTAAAGGACAAACTTTGTTCACTCGGCTTCCAGGAATTTGACGGTCCGCTCGTAGAAACAGAATTCTGGAACGGAGACGCTTTGTTCATGCCGCAGTTCCATGCAGCACGCGACATTCACGACGTGTACCGCCTCAAATATCCTACGCACGCAAAGATGATTGAAGAGCCATATCTTACCAACGTGGCCAATGTTCACCGCAATGGTGGCAACACCGGCAGCCGTGGCTGGAACTATGAATTCGACAACGAGTTCACCCGCCGTCTCATCATGAGAAGCCAGGGCACTGTTCTTTCCGCACACCAGCTCCACAATGCGCAAATACCAGGAAAATACTTCGGTATTGCACGTTGCTTCCGCTACGACAAAGTGGACGCCACTCACCTGAGCGACTTCTATCAGACAGAAGGCATTGTTCTTGGAAACGAAGTAAACCTTCGCACGCTGCTGGGATTCCTGCGCATGTTCGCTGTTGAAATTGCCGGCGCTACCGAAGTGAAATATGTTCCTGGCTACTTCCCGTTCACGGAGCCTTCAATTGAAGTGCACATCAAGCACCCTAAGCTCGGCTGGTTCGAGCTTGGTGGCAGCGGTATCTTCCGTCCTGAAGTCACCAAAGCGATGGGAATCGACGTTCCTGTCCTTGCATGGGGAATCGGCATTGACCGTATGGCACTCATGGCACTCGGACTCAACGACCTGCGCGAACTCTTCAGTGAAGACATTGAGCAGGTTCGTTTGCGCAAGGCTAAGTTCTAGTCCGTCCGTAAACAGAAGGCGTGGTGCTCCTGCCACGCTGATGTAAAAGAATGATTTTGTTTTAGAAAGATTGATTTTCTTTCATAGAAAGGCCGGCGGTTGCTGAAGTGATTTGGTAACCGCCGGTCTTTTTTGTGCAACGAGCTGTTTAGTGAATGTTTATCAGCACGTATGTAAAATACTCATACAAAGCATGGTACAAGCTAGACTGTTCACACTGGTAAGTGTCATGGCAACTTGATATACTGTGCCTATGAATGCAATAGAAGTTGTAGGTGTTACCAAAAAGTATAAGGACTTCACGCTTGATAATGTGTCGCTTGAAGTTCCCCAAGGAACGATTGTAGGACTTGTCGGTGAAAATGGCGCAGGAAAGACTACTCTTATTAGAACAATAATGGGAGCTGCAACACTAGATGACGGAACAATCAACGTGCTTGGCGTTAATAATCGAGACGGTGCGTTTGCTGAAACAAAGCAGGACGTTGGCATTGTGCTTGATGAAGGATGTCTCCCGCTTGTAAAAATTAAGCTTCTTGAAAAAATGTTTGCTGCTGCATATAAGAATTGGGACCACGAGCAATTTGAACAGTATCTAAAAGAATTTGAAATTCCGACAAACAAAAATGTTAAAGAGGTTTCGCGCGGAACAAAGATGAAGCTTGCGTTAGCACTTGCTCTTTCTCATCATGCAAAACTGCTTATTCTTGATGAACCGACCGGCGGACTTGATCCGCTTGTACGTGATGAAATTGTCGAAGAGCTTGGTGCGTTTACGCAGGACAAAGAGCATTCAATTCTCTTCTCATCACACATCATCAGCGACATGGAAAAAATCTGTGACTATGTTGCATTCATTCATAAGGGCAAGAATATGTTCTTTGAGCGGAAGGCTGATTTGGAGAAAAAAGTTGCAGAAAAAAATCTGTCGACCCTCGAAGAATATATTGTTGCAGTCGCAAAGGAGATGAAGAAGAATGAAAGCATTGTTCATTAAAGATATTCGGGCAATAAAAACATTTCTTATCTTTATTGCCATATTTTCGCTCGCAAATTGTATACCAGAATCAACGCTTGGTATGTATGGAATATTTTATGTTCTCTTATTGCCGATAACGCTCATTAATCAAGATGAGCTTACACATTGGAATCGGTTGTCGTGTATGATGCCGATAAGCAGTACCGCTGCCGTGCTTGAAAAATACTTGCTTGTCTATAGCACACTCTTAGTTTCAATGGTGCTTTGCTTTGTAAGTTCAGTTATTGGCGCACGTATATTTAATTCTGAAATAGGATTCAAACAGATATGTTTACTGCTTGTTTCAATGAGTGGAGCGCTTTTCCTTATTGCAATTTCCATGCCGTTTATGTTCCTTGTTAAGACGCAAGGCGGACGCACTGCCATTCTCCTGGTGACGTGTTTAACTTTTGGCGTTGCAGTTGGATTGATGACAGCTGGTGTATTGTTTAAATTTGATTCCACACCAACAATTATTACAATTATTAAATTGGTTGCTTTCATGGTAGGCGCAATTGCATTGAATGCAATCAGCTTGCCGGTGACGATTGCAATTTATAAGAACAAAGACAAATAGAACGGTTGCAGCCGTAATGAGAAAGTGTGCAATATTAATTTGCTTGTTGTCGCTTGGGATTTGTTTTGCTTCAGGTAAAACACGGTATGATTTTAGAAATGAAAAGGATGCCGCTGACCAGATTGCAGAAGACATACAGTCGAAGCGTCTTGTCTTTTTAAATGAAAATCATACCGATGTTGCTCCCGGTTTATTTTTCTGACAAAAAATCTGGAAAAATTTTACAATGCAGGGTCTCAGATATATTTTTCCTGGAAGAACAGAGCGATAAATTACATCAACAACCCGCAGTCGCTTCGCAAGTGCATTTGCTTCCCGCGTGGGGAACATGGGCACAGAAATATGAATACCTGCTTTTTTGAAAAATGCAATCATGCGCAGCTGAATCAAAACCATAAAAGATGATCCGCTCATACCGGTCTGGCCGGAAGCAGGATTGATTATTACTGGACGAAGATATGGCAGGCTCCTTCAATCACGTGATGAACATGCGCGATTCGTATGGCACAACAAAAAAATATAATAAGCATCATGGACAATACTGATAAGAAGGGACTGATTTTTTTACGGTGGCGCTCATGGAAAAAAAGCCAATGACAAGAGACGAGGAACGCAAAAGAGCCTGAATGGAAAAATGATTGGTTCCTATATGGATGGACCATTACGCCAATGACTTTTCCACGTATAATCCTTGAGCCTTTTGATTCAAATGAAAAAAAGAGATGTGATTTACAAAGATGAGGGTGATGTAAAATTATTCCCCAAGAAATACTTGCACGTTGACCAAAGAAAGAAGACTTTCATACAGGAATATAATTATTACGGGTGCGCCTACAAACATGAAATTCAGGGAAGTTCCAAATTGGCTACATTCCCGAAAAAAATATTCTGAACTTCATGATTTCATTGTTTGACAATTCAGAAGTTTCTGAACAGAAAGAAATTACTTTGTATTCCAAAAAGAGTTGAGCAGCTTGTTTGCCAATTTATTTATTTAAAATATCATCTCGGTGATACGTTCGCGTTTGGATTATACTTGCTCAAAAGCAGAACTATACGAAGCGCCTTGCTCAACTGAAACACAGTGATTTGCAAAGCCTTCCGTATGATCTTGCCGGTTTGTAAAACTATATGGAGTGCATGTACGCCTTCTGGATGGCTGGAAGACTATCTTTTTAATCCCGCCAAGATGAGGAGCGGATTGGCTCTGTCTTGTATGACATGGCCCCGTGCCAGAGAAATTAAACACTCCGTGGACATCTGGCCCGTGTTATTGGACAGGCATTATTTCGAAAAACAGAAAAAAGCCCTCCTATTCAGGCAAGAAAAGTGATTACAAAAAAGCGTTGGCTGCCAATGGGAAAAAACTTTTTGCAGAATGATTTAGTATACGCGCAGCCGCGGTTTATTAAGCTTGTCTACCAATAAAGCGGGCAGCATGGTGAAGAGAAATTGAGTGGACAAGGGAAAAGTGGCGTTCTATCAGGAAAAAGAAAAATGCGGTGAAATCCGCTCGTTTGATATTGATTTTGAAAAGTATGTGTATTTTGGAAAATAAGAATAGTAATCAACGTAATAAATAAAAAAAGCCGCTGCTGCATTTGTTTGCAACAACGGCTTCTCTTTTTCATAGGCAATTTCTGTTCAACAACAGGCACTTATTTCCCGCGAACAATCGCCCGCTTCAAGTAACTGTCGTCCTCTCTTCAGCAAACTGCCATTTGATTCACCTTAGTCCCTGGAACGGGTTTTCATCCTCCGGATAGAGAACGCCGGCTGGTCTGTTGTATGCGAATGTCAGCAACCTTGAGATACTGGAAGATTCGTGTAGAGAGACTTTCCGACGTGGCCCGAATGCGGACTGCCTCCGTGATGTGGGGTAGTTCTTTTCGATGAGCACGTGGCGATAGAAGCGTCCCATTTCTGGAATAGCAAAAAATACCGATGCCGCCGAATGAGTGTGTTGCAACTGGGAGAATCTCGCCCTGGAGCCAATGTATGCCTGGAGTTTGGTGTCCGGAGTTGTCTGGCAGGCGGAAGAAAGGTGATTTCGCCGGCTGCAATGTCTCCTTCGAGGGTGCCGCGGGTGAAGTCAGCTTTCTTTCCATTCTCAAGAAGACGGTTCTGGATGAGCTGGAATTTAACGCCTGGCTGCTCTTTGGAAGCGAGTCTGCAAGAACGGTGTGTGTTGCCGCAGTGGAAGCCCATGAATGTATCCTGGAGTGTGTATTTGTATGGGAACTTTCCTTTGATGTCTGTCTTGTACATATCAGCAGGAACAGAGTTGTTGATGTCGAGCAGTGTGACTGGTTCGCCAGTAACACAAGTGCCGATGTATTCGCTCAGTGCGCCAAAGATATCTACTTCGCAAGCAACCGGGATTCCGCGTGATGCGAGGCGGCTGTTCACATAGCAAGGCTCAAATCCGAATTCCTTCGGGAATGCCGGCCAGCATTTGTCTGCGAAGACAACGTAGTCGCGGCTGCCTTTGTTTGCTTCAGCCCAGTCAAGAAGCGTAAGCTCGAACTGTGCCATGCGAGGGAGCATCTCCGGGTAATTGTTGCCTTTTGTACCAAGTTCATCTGCCATGTCTTTTACAACGTCGGCAATGCGTTTGTCATCTTTGTGTGCGCGGTAAGAAACGAGCAGGTCGAGCTCAGAGTTTTCCTGAATCTCAACGCCAATGTCGTACAGTGCTTTGATTGGTGCGTTGCAAGCGAAGAAGTCCTGTGGGCGCGGTCCGAAGGTGATGATTTTGAGTGATGAAAGACCAATGATGGTGCGTGCGACAGGAATGAAATCTTCGATCATTTTTGCAATGTCATCAGCTGTTCCTACTGGATATTCAGGGATGACTGCAGGAATGTGGCGGAGGTTGAGGTTGTATGAGCAGTTGAGCATACCGCAGTAAGCGTCGCCGCGGCCGTTAATCAGGTCTTTGCCTGTTTCCTCGGCTGCTGCTACGAACATGCACGGGCCCTTGAAGTTCTGTGCAATTTCTGTTTCCGGAGTTTCCGGTCCGAAGTTACCAAGAAATACAACAAGCGCGTTGCATCCGGCTTTCTTCACTTCTTCAACTGCTTTGAGCATGTCTTTTTCATTCTCAACAGTTGTCTTTGCTTCATATAAGCTTCCTTTTTTTCCAAAAGCTTTTACGATAGCAGCACGGCGTTTTTCTGAGAGAGAAATGACGAAGCAGTCACGGCTGACTGCGATGATTCCCAGTTTTACTTCCGGGATGTTTCCGAATTTTTCCATAGTACCTACTCCTGTAAAAATCTATTTACGTACCGCCAGAAATCTTGCATGATGGCGGTTCTGCTGTTTGTAACTATTTTGTTGAAATGTCGATGTTTTTTCCGACAAGGCCAACAAATGCACCGGCTTTTGCTTCGCTTGAATCTGGGTGTGCGATGAGCCATTTGTTCTTTGCCCAGAGCAGTTTGTCTTCGGTGTTGTGAATTTCAATTTGTGGTTTTGCAGTGTTTGTGTCTTTTGGCAACACAACGATGACACGGAAGCCTTCCTTCGATACAGTGTTGTTTTTGTTGAGGGCATTGCATGGAGCATAGTGAAGTGTTGTTTCGTAAATTTCGACAATAGTTCCTTTTGGAACGGAGAATGCTTCTACTGTATCAGTGCTGAGCTTTCCTTTTTTTACTGCTTGAAGCGGCGCGAGCAAGAGAATCATGTCGTTTGCAGGAATATTGAGTTCACTGCCACGATGGTACTCTAAGCAGTTGAGCTTTGTATTGTTGCCATTGCAGTAGCCAATTTGTATCGGCATACCGCCGTAGCAGTTGGTACTGAATTCTTTTGCAATGGCAAGAGACTCTAAACCTGCATCTCCTGGTTCATAGATGACGGCGTTGTCGGGGCATTTTGTTGTTGCAGTCAGTTTGTCGAGCAGCTCCTTTGTGTCATAGCCGGTGATTACCTTGCCGTACTTTTCAAAAGCATGTGAAAAAACACATTTGATTTTCATAAAATTGCTACTCCTTGATAGATGCTTGTTGTCGAAGCGACAAAAAGCATGTTCTCTCTTTATAACCGTGCAAGTTCTTTATATGCGGTTTTTAATGCCGGATATAATTTCGTATACATTTCATAATACTTTTGGTATTGCGGAACATTTTCTGCAATCGGGTTCTGAGCAGGGTTCAGCTTAATGACAGCTTTGCAACCTTCCTGTACGCTCTTGTACAAACCAGTTCCTACTCCAGCAAGAATTGCAACGCCAAGAGCAGGGCCTTCTTTGGAAACGACTGTTTTTACGGGACAATTGTATACGTCGGCAAGCATCTGTCGCCACAGAGGACTGCTGCCGCCGCCACCACATGCAAGCATGTCTTTTATCGTGATACCCATTCCACGCAATACTTCAACAGAATCTCGTTGACTGAAGGTGACGCCTTCCATCACCGCGCGAAGCATATGTTGTCTTGTGTGCATGGCAGACAAGCCAAAGAAAACGCCTCTACAGTCAGGATCAAGATGAGGAGTACGCTCACCCATAAGGTATGGTAAGTAGAGCAATCTGTCGCAGCCGATGGGAATTCGTTCCGCCTGTTTATCCATAAGATAATAGGGATCTTTGTTCATGCCGTCAGCAGTAATTATTTCTTCGTGACAGAAATTGTCTCTGAACCATTTAAGAGAAAGACCTGCCGCCTGAGTGACACCCATTACATGCCAAGCGCCAGGTACTGCGCAACAGAATGTATGTACTCTTCCGTGTGGATCAATGGAAAGTTTTGATGTATGCGCAAACACGACACCGCTTGTGCCGATGGTAGTGAATGCAACGCCATCTTCAACAGTGCCTGTTCCTACTGCCGCCGCTGCATTGTCTCCGGCGCCACCAACAACAGGAGTTCCTTCTGCAACGCCGGTAAGTTCCGCGGCCTGTTTGGTAAGCGTTCCAGTCACTTCAGGAGATTCATAAACTTTTGCAAGCAGCGATTTGTCTATGCCAAGTTTTGAAAGCACTTCATCAGACCATATGCGGTGTGGCACATCGAGTAACTGCATTCCACTTGCATCGCTTACTTCTGTTGCAAATTCATCGGTGAGCATATAGCGTACGTAATCTTTTGGCAGCAGAATGTGGGCACATTTCTCATATACCTGCGGCTCGTTGTTTTTTACCCACATTATTTTTGATGCGGTAAATCCAGTGAGCGCAGGATTTGCTGTAAGTTCAATCAGCCGCTTTGCGCCAATTTTTTCTGTAATTTCAACACATTCTTTTGCTGTACGCTGGTCGCACCAAATGATGCTTTTTCGAAGCACGTTTCCCGCTTTGTCCAACATGACAAGGCCGTGCATCTGCCCGCTTATACCAATTCCTTTTACTTCGTGAGCGTTAATGCCGCTTGACTCCATGACCGCTTTCATGCTGCCACACGCTGCGTGATACCAGTCTGCAGGATCTTGTTCTGCCCAGCCATTGTGCGGTTGATACAGTGGATACTCAATTGTTTTGGAAGCAATGACAGTGCCGTTCTCATCAAAGAGGACAGTCTTTGTGCCGGAAGTTCCCAGGTCTACGCCAATAAGATATGACATTTCACCTAACTCCTATGCAAAAACAGTTATATTCAATATATGCACTATAAATATAACTCCATTTGTATATAAAAAACAGTCAGGAAATTTACTTATGATTGTCTGCGGATTTTTTTTTGTTGTAAAAAAAGACAATGAATGCCATGCCGATGATGACAGCGTATCCTGCAAGACTGAGCATGTCAGGAATTTGACCGAATGCAAAATAGCCCATGAGCGAAGAAAAGAGAATTTGTGAGTAATCAAAGATAGAGATTTTTGAAGCAGGAGCATTAAAATACGCATAGGTTATGCCGAATTGACCTCCTGCCGCCGCAATACCGCAGCCGATGAGCAGCAAGAGTTGCGTGAGTGTCATCGGCGCAAAATGGTTGACAAGGAATGGAATTGCGAAAAGACAAGAGAATGCGGAAAAAAATACAATGATAAGCGAGCCATTTACTTTATATGCATGTAATTTCCTTACACAGGCATATGCGAGACCTGCGCCTGCTCCGCCAATAAATCCCGCAGCAGCAGGAATGACATGGGTAAATTGAAAAGAAGGCTTGATGATAAGCAAAGCTCCGCCAAAAGCGCCACAAACTGCAGCAAGCGGAATTGCATCGACTTTTTCACCTACGATAAAAAAAGAAAAGAGCAGCGCAAAAAATGGAGACATTTTGTTAAGAATGGAAGCATCAGCAATATTCAGCCGGTCAAGCGCATAAAAATTTCCAAATATACCAAGTGTTCCCGCGGCAGCCCTGATGAACAAATATTTTAATGATGCGCGGGGAATATGTAAAAGAGAAACATAAGGCGTTGTTATTTGTTGAGCAGATAAATTTCTTTCGTCAGTAGATTGCGAAATGAATTCTGCGCGGTGAGCAGCTTCAGCTTTACAAAGAGCTATGAGCGCGATAAAGAATGCGATAGAATTTCTAAAGATAGTTTTTTGAATGAACGGAACGTTACCCGCCATGTGTGCCAGCATTCCCATAAGCGCAAAACAAAATGCAGAGAAAACAAGATAAATGATTCCTTTTTTTAGATTGTCTTTTTCCATGTAGCAAGAGTATAGATTAATGTGAAAAAAGACACAATAAACATTTATAGATTGATTTTATGACGAATTTGCAGAATAATAAAAGCCAATCATACAAGAAAAGGTATATATCATGAATACACTATGGTACAAAAATCCCGCGACAGATTGGAATAGTGCTTTTCCCGTTGGAAACGGACGGTTAGGCGCAATGATTTATGGCAACACAGGTCATGAAGTCATTCAATTGAATGAAGAATCAGTTTGGTCAGGACCATATAAAAATCGAAACAATACACAATCGCTTTCTCAGCTCAAACACATTCGCTCTCTTGTGCAAACAGGAAAGATTGAGAGCGCGCAGGAACTTGCGTACGAAGCAATGACGGGCACACCTTCTGTTGGAAGTGTGTATCAGTCTGCGGGGCAACTTGATATAGATTTCTACACGGAAGAAACATGGGGTCTTGCAGGACCTGCTTCAATAAGAAAAAATTCTTTTGAACATAGCTCTTGTTATCGCCGTGAACTTGATTTGGAGACAGCGATAGCAACCACGTCATTTTCTGTTGAAAGTTCCGTGCCAAGTACGGCGGATTTTGCTGAACATTCAACAGGCAGTAGCATTACATATAGTCGCGAAGTGTTTGCTTCCGCATATTCAAATATCCTTGTTATTCACATAAGCGCGTCTTTACCAAAGAGTATTTATTTTCGTGCAAATTTAAATAGAGGCGTGTGGGTAAGCAAAAATTATGCAGTGTGCGATGACACAATTGCATTGCAGGATACGCATGGCATTCCTTTTTGTGCTATGGCAACTGCGGTAGCTTCCGGCGGAACTGTCTGTACAAGAGGAAGTTCTCTCATTGTTGAAGGAGCTGACGAAGCAACAATTTTTGTAGACATAGAAACAGCTTTTCGCAACAAACATTATGCGCATAAAGGCGGAAAAGTATTCAATCCTGATTATTTTGCTCAATGGTGCGCAGATTATGCGCTTAAAAACATTTGTTTTGCAACAGGCGCTCCATATGCAGAAATAAAGACAAATCACATCGCAGAATATTCATATTTATACAATAAAAATAGTTTTTCGCTTCTGTCGGAAGAACAAGAAGACGAATTTAAGAAATGTTCGGTTGATGAATTGTTGCAGCAAAAAGAAAGCAGTGCGTTTGCAGAATTATATTGGAACTATAATCGCTATTTGCTTATTTCATCAAGCCGTCAGCCCGGGAAACTTCCTGCGGCAGTGTGCGGACTATGGACAAAAGAAATTACCGGCGCAGATAAAGCGTATACTCTTGGCGGTGGCATGGAAATGAACTATTGGGCGGCAAATATGTGCTCCCTCAGTAAGTCAGAACTTCCGCTGTTTACAATTCTTGCGCATGCATACAAACATGGTAGAAAAACAGCACGTACTATGTACGGTTGTGATGGATATGCCGCTCATCGCGAACTTGATATCTGGGGTGATACGGCACCTTTTGGCGAACAGCTTTCGTCAACATATTGGGTTCTGGGAGCTGCGCTTCTTGCAACACAGATTCGAGAGCATTTTGAATACACTATGGACCGCTCGTTCCTTAGGAAAAATTATTATTTGATGAAAGAAGCATGCCGCTTCTTTTCAGAATATCTTGTTTTGTTTAGTGATGGAAAATCTTTTGTGGTGTTTCCGTCTGTTTCTCCAGAAAAAGAATATGTATTGGATAACGGAAGAAACGGTTTTTTTACAACCGGATGTGAGATAGACAACCGTATTCTTGAACAGGTGTTTACTGCTACAATTCAATCTGCAAAAGATTTAGGTTACCACGAAGACAGTGCTGATTTAATTAAGTTTCGTGCAGTACGGCAGAATTTAATTCCTCCGACTATCGATAAAGATAATACTTTGCAAGAGTGGAATGAAGAACATGTTGCTGTTGATTCAGGAAATGTTTGTTTGAACGCATTGTACGGACTTTTCCCGGGACACACCATCACGTTGACGCGTACGCCGGCTCTCGCAGAAGCTGCAAAGAACACTATAGAAAAAAACTGCCGCGGTAACAAAGTGCTTGATTCAAAAACACGTGCACTGCTTATTAATTTGTATGCAAGTCTGCATAAAAAAGAAGAAGCGTATGCACAGTTCATTGCCCTGTTGAAGAATTCATTGGGAAATTCTCTTGTCTGCACTGAAAAAAGTTTGCAAGTAGCAAACAACCTTGGCGCGTTTGCAGGAATGACAAGAATGATTGTTCAGAGCGAACTTGTTGACGGCGTTGTTGAAATTAATTTGCTTCCAGCGCTTCCTGACGAATGGGCAAGTGGAAAAATATACGGAATAAAGCTGAAGGGCAACATAAAACTTGACCTTGAGTGGAAGAATAAACAGCTTACAAAAGCGTTGTTGTCAACAAAAGCAGGAGAGGCATATCTTGAAGATATCGTTGTTTGCTATCACGGTAAAAGATATGAATCCCGTCTTGTTGACGGCGCGCTTGATATTTTAAACGTGCTGCCAACAACCGTGTGATTAGAAAACTTTTTTTCCGTTAAAGAAAGTCGCTGTCACTTTGCCGACTAGCGACTTTCCTTCAAACGGCGAATATTTCCCTTTGCTTTCAAATTGTGCGCCACGAACTTTCCATTTTTTATTTGTGTCAACAATGACAAGGTTTGCTTCATAATCTTGAGCAAGCAGTCCTGTTTTTTCAAGTCCAAGAATTTCTGCTGCGTTGCGTGACATCAAAGCTGACAATTTTGAAAGTGTAATGGTTTTCCCGTAACAGTTATGTATTCCTTTTACTAGAACCGTGTTGCAAACGGCAAAGGCTGTCTCAAGTCCTGAAAATCCTGGGCTGCCGGCGGCTTTATCTGCTGCGGTGTGCGGGGCGTGGTCTGTTGAAATTGTGTCCGCTGTTCCATCAACAAGTGCCTGTATGAGTGCGCGCCTGTCTATATCACTTCTGAGCGGTGGGTTTACTATTTCAAAAATAGTTGGTGAAGAATTTCCACTGAGGCCCAGATGGTGCGGTGTTATTTCGCACGTAATGTTGTCGCCTCGTTTTTTTGCAATGCGCACTGCCTCTATGCAGACGGCTGTGCTTACATGGCAAAGATGAAGATGACAACCTGCTTCTTCTGCAAGGCGAATGTTCCGCAGCGTGGCAATGTCTTCTGCAGCATCAAGCAGTTTGTTTGCTTTCGTAAGAAGCAGTATTGCCTCTTTTTTTGTAGAATGCGAATTTGTTGCATTGAGTAGAGAAAGGGCTTGCTTGCGAAAAGGTTTCGCCTGTTCGGCAAGCAGCGGATCTTCGCAGTGACAGCTGACAATTATTTTTTTTTGTGCGGCGGATTTCATGCCTTCAAGCATAACGGCTGCGTTTGCAACTTCATGTCCGTCTTCAGTAATGAGCGGAATCTTTTTTTCATCAAGTGTTTTAATATGGGAAACATCTTGACCGTCAAAATTTTTTGTAATGCTTGCGCTTTGAATGATACGCACCAGATTGAGTGTCGCAGCTTTGCTGACATTTTCTTCCGCCTGCTGTAGTGAGGAAATTACAGGCTTGGTGTTTGGCATGAGCACTACTGTTCCATACCCACCGGCTGTTGCTGCATGGCAACCGCTTTCAATGTCCTCTTTCTGAGTAAATCCCGGGTCTCGAAAATGAGCGTGCATATCTACAAAAGACGGCATGACCGTCTGCCCGTGTGCGTCATATGTTTCAAGTGCAAGTAAATCTTCTTCGCTTAACAGAAAATTTTTTTTGACAGTTTGTGGGAATGATTTTCCAGAAAGCAATTTCAAAATTTCATTTGTTTCTCTTTGTGAGAGAATTGCTTTTATTTTTTTTCCATCTAAAAGAAGCGAACCTTTTTTATCAATGTATTTGTCAACAAGATGAGCATTGTAGATTAACAGCATGTTCATACCTGCGGTTGAAGTTCAATTGGCTCGCCAAGATTGCCGGCAGTGTAGAGCGCATCGCAGTATACGCAGCGGTATTGGGCCTTTGCACGGTCAACAAGGCGAAATTCCTGCGGAACATAATGTTCCGTTGTGGTGATGCAACGTGGGTTCTTACAGTGAATCACTGATTCAATTTTATCCGGAAGCGTCATTTTTATTTTTTTGACAATTTTTGAATCCTGAATGACGTTTACTGAAATATCGGGGTCAAGATAACCAAGCACGCTGTAATCAATATTAATAATGTTGTCGATTTTGATAATGTCTTTTGTTCCTGTTTTTTTTGATGCAACATTCATAATAAGCGCACAGCTGAATTTTGCTTTGTCGAGGCCTAGCCATTGAAATACTTTCCAACCGCAGCCGGCATGAATATGATCTATAACAAGCCCGTCTTTTATTTCATTTATGTTTAGCATTTTGTTCCTCCGTTAAAGTGAACCGGTTAATTTTGCAATGAGTGCCATGCGTACAAACATACCATACTTTACTTGCTTAAAATATGCAGCGCGCGGGTCGTTGTCAACATCAGGAGAAATTTCGTTTACACGTGGTAACGGATGCAGCACAATCATATCTTTTTTTGCGAGTGCCATTTTTTCTTTATCAAGAATGTAGCTGTCCTTGAGACGTATGTAATCCTGCTCGTTGAAGAAGCGTTCTTTCTGAACTCGTGTCATGTATAAAATGTCAACTTCTCCAAGAACGTCTTCCATGCGTTCCGAGGTGGTGTATGGAATTCCGGCCGGCTCAAGTACATTCTTTGTAATGTAGTCTGGAACTTGAAGCTCTGGCGGGCTGATGAAAATAAATTTGTTGTTTGGGTAACGGCTCATTGCTTTTGCAAGCGAGTGGACGGTGCGTCCGAATTTTAAATCTCCACAGAAGCCTATTGTGTGACCTTCAAAACCGCCGCGAAGTTCACGTATGGTAAGCAGGTCGGTAAGCGTCTGCGTAGGGTGATAATGTCCGCCATCACCAGCGTTGATGACCGGACAAGTGCTGTATTGCGATGCAAGAAGCGCTGCTCCTTCCTTTGGATTTCGCATTGCAATTACATCTACGTAAGAACTTACAGTGCGTATAGTGTCTGCAAGACTTTCTCCTTTTGTGGTGGAACTGTATCCTGCATCTGCAAAGCCTTCAACGTTTCCGCCAAGACGGAGCATGGCTGCTTCAAAAGAAAGCCGTGTACGAGTGCTTGGCTCAAAAAAAAGTGTCGCGAGAATTTTCCCGCGACACACGTCTTGAAAAGAAATTGGATCAACAATAATTTGCTCAGCCAGTGAACAAATCTCATCGATTTCGCTCACGGTCAAGTCGCCTGGCTCTATGACATGCCTGCCTTGTAACATCTTTGCCCCCTGTGGCAATTTTCGCTATTTTAACACAAGCAATTTGCTTATGCAATATATGGAAGTTTGTTCTTTTCAAACAAAACATTTGTTACTATATTATATTCATGCAGTTATCAAATATTTTTGTCATCTTGTTCTTGGTGGGAACAGGAGTGCATTTTGTTTTAAATCAGATTCTTGAATTTGTAGATTACCGGGCGCGTTTACTTCACGGAACGGAAATTCCTCCGGAACTTACCGGCTATCTTGATGGTGAAAAACTTTCGCAGACGGTGCAGTATGAAAACGCAAAATATTTTTTGTGGAATTCCGCAGACTGTTTTAAATGTATTGCTTACACTGGCGCTTGTTTTCCTTTGGCCTACTACACATTTATGGTTCAATTGGTTGTGGAACGCAACAGAAATGTAATATGTAACAGCACTTTTGTGTTTTCTCTGTTTGGCCACGCTTTCTTCTTCACTGCTTGGAATTCCTTTTGGAGCTGTATGAAGAAATTGTTTGGTTGAAAAGAAATTTGGAATTCAGCAACACAATGACTTTTAAATTAATGGCCCTTGCTGCATGAAATTAAATCTCTTGTTTGTGTCTCCACTTGTTTGTTTGCGGTGGCCACTTCTTTGCATCATGATTGCATTGTGTTGCTCCACGCAGCTTCCTGGTGGTGTGGGGATTCTTCTTGGGCGGGTGTATGTTCTGTTCTGTTCAGTTTTTGGCATTTCGTTCTTGTCAATCCAAAGTTGATTGCCGCTCCTCTTTTTAATAAATTTTACTCCGGCTGACTGACGAGCAAAGCTTAAGGCGCCGCATTGAACTTCTTATGCAGCGGACAGGGTTTTTAAAGACAAGCGGCGTTTTTATGATGGATGGCGTCAAAACGTAGGCCAAGCCATAGCAATGCATATTTTTACTGGCGTAGGAAAAGACAAAGCGGATTGTTTTTTATATGATACGTTGGGTTGCAAGCAGCTTTCTGTTGATGAAATTGAGGCAGTTCTTGGTCGTCATGAGCTGGGGACATTATAAAAAACATCATGCTGCTTAAACGTATGATTGTGATGATTCCGCTGATTTTTGCCGCACTTTTTTTAGCAAGTGTGTTGATAAAAATTCCTGCGCTGTATACAGGATTTGGTTTTGTCCCTAAACTTGCTGTGCTGCCGGATGGAAATTCTGTTGTTCTTCCATACATTCAGTTCATAGGCATGTTTCTTCTGGGCTTGGTGTTTGAAGGATATTCAGATATTACCGGACTTATAGGAAATGCGTCCAGCAGACGTGATGAATTTGCTGCAGATGCATTTGCCGCAGATTTGTGTGGTACCGGTGCAACGCTTTCTTCAGCGCTTATCAAGCTCAACAAGGAAAATCTTTCTGAGATTACGCCGCCAAAAATCTACAGCCTGTTTAATTACAGTCATCCGCCGCTTTTGGAGCGAATTAGGGCGATAAGCGGTGAAAGGAAGGCTGTTGCTCGAAAGGAGTGACTTTTGGTATTTATTGTAGAAAAAGGGTAATATTTTATTAAACTTCATAGTTTTGCAGGGCGTTATACTTGACAGAGAGAAGCCATTTAGGCTAAAATCACCATACGTCTTTGGAGCGATGGCCGAGTGGTCGATGGCGGTAGTCTTGAAAACTATTGAGTCGCAAGATTCCGGGGGTTCGAATCCCTCTCGCTCCGATTAACGGACGGGAACTCTGGAGGAGTGGTAGAGCGGTAATACAACGGTTTGCTAAACCGTCGGTTCCCTAAAGGGCCGGGCAGGTTCAACCCCTGTCTCCTCCGCTACCGGAACATGATTTGCTTCGGCAGAAAATGTTCTTTGTATTTTTTTTGAGACTGTAGCTCAACTGGATTAGAGTGTTGGCCTGCGGAGCCGAAGGTTGGCGGTTCAAACCCGCCCAGTCTCGCTAAAGAATTACAGGTTAAAGCCTGAATTATATTATTTCTGGAAAGATGCGGGAGTGGTCGATCCGGACGGTCTCGAAAACCGTTATACACGTAAGTGTATCGAGGGTTCGAATCCCTCTCTTTCCGCATTTTTCTTTCAATGTATAATTCAAGTTTATATCCTGTTTTTTTTTGTCTTTTTTATTTTGGAAAGATGTCCGAGTGGTTTAAGGTACACGCTTGGAAAGCGTGCGTACCCGTTAAACGGTACCTGGGGTTCGAATCCCCATCTTTCCGTTTTTGAGTCCAGATGCTCTGCACGTCACTGCTGATGAACCCCGCCAGATCCGGAAGGAAGCAACGGCAGTCAGATAGCGGCGGTGCCGGAGATTATCTGGGCTCTTTTTTTTTACATAAACAGTCAGAAACATGGTATATTGTATGTTGAACAAATTAAACCAATAATACGAGGTACCGAATGAACAAATCATTGAACAAAACAAATTTTGCTTTAGGAATTCTTCTTGCAGTCATAGGCGTTCTTGTGACTGTCTCTCCTGAAAATAGTATAAAGGCGGTGGTGATTCTTTTAGGGGCGGGCGCTTTTTGCAACGGGCTGTATAACTTGTCAACAGTACGCAACCTTTCCGAAGACTCAACATTCCGTCTTGTAGTAGTGATTCGAGCTTGGTTAAGCATTGCGGTTGGACTACTTGCAATATGTTTGCCGCTTTTACTTGCGTCTGTAGTTGTGACCGTGTTTGTGTATGTACTTGCGCTTTATCTTATTTTATCTGCCGCCACAGAATTTTATCTTGTATACAAATTGCACCAAATTGATGTCCCTTCAAAAAATTTACTGCTCGAAGCAGTTGGTTCCCTTGTTGTAGCGGTTGTTCTTTTTATGCTTCCTGCACATTTTGGGCTTGTCATTGTGCGGATTCTTGGCGTACTGCTTATTATTTGTGGTGTTGTATATGCAATATACGAATGGAAAGACAGCAGCCTTGTTGTTGAGCCGGACAGTATACGTGATGCGGACGAATCAGAAAAAAGTAGTGGTAAGCAGGAATAATTTTTGAAATTGTCTGCAAAGAAAACAAAGTATCTGAAAATTTAAATAGATAAAGAAAGGGCGTTTACTGGACAACCGGTAAACGCCCTCTTTTTTATTTTCGCTCTGCTTTGGCAGCTCGTGCTGCGACTGCACGTTTGACTGCTGCGGCAAACAGCTGATTTTGGTCGTTGCGTTCTGGAACTGAGAATTCCGGACCGCCATCTTTTTCTGATATGCGGTAGATTGAACGAGGATCTGTTGTGTATGCAGGACTGTCCTGATTGTTTATCCACCAGTCAAGAACTGCAATAATGCACAGCGTGTATTTGATAAGGTTTGCGTTTGTTGCAGCTGTATCTGTCTGCCGTTTTGCTCCGAGCAGGACATCAAGTCGTTTTGAAATTACATTTGGAATGTCAAAACGGTAACGATCCCACGGATTCATTATGCCAAGTACCGCTTTCTTTGAACCGGCGTTTTCATCGATACGGCGGGCAAGAATAGTGAACACGGTGCGAAGATAATCAGTGCGTGCGCAAAGCAACCGGTATTTGCTGTCGTTAATCGGCTTTTCAAGAAGAATTTGTGTAAATTCAAAATGAGGAAGGAAGTTGTATTTCGTCTGCCAGAGCATGTTGGACAGCGCTTCTTTTCCGTACTGTGTCTTTCCGTAATCATTCTGTGTGTACAGTTGATTTACAAAGTTGCGCAAGTATTCACCGTATTTCTTTTCAAACAAATCTTCGCGGTAGCCAGTCCAGTCTGACATGGCGGTCTGGAGGTTGTCTTTGAGTGCATTCAGCTTTTCATCAGCGTCAATGTTGAAGGTAATGTTGCGGCATCCCTGGAAGAAGTCTTCAATAACACGAAGAAGCACGACAGTCACCTGCAGGCCGTTGAGCGGGCTTAGAACATTAAATCCATCTGTGAACTTGTACAGAGGCTGGAAGTATGGATACATGTCGGGGTGAGTTTCAAGATGCATGAATCCTGCTTCCGGGAAAAGTTGCTCCAGAATCTTAAGTCCGGTGGTGACAACTTCATCTTTCTTGCCGGGAATATGTGTCTGCGCTTCTGCCTTTTTTGCAGCAGCTTCCTGGTTGGCCTTTACTTCTGCGTCACTTTTCTTCTTTTTTTCAGGGAGCAGCAAATCAAATTTTGTTACGCCCACAAACTGAAGAATGGGACCTATCTGGGTTGTAAAGAATTGCGGGAACGGTTCGTAGAGCGGCGAACACATGCGCATCAAAAGCGGGTACAGTCCCTTGAGTACCTGCGTATACACATACAACCACTCAGTGATTGCCTGCTTGGCAAGTGTCTGAAGTTTTTTCTGGTCACTGTTTGGATATGCGGACAAGTCTGCATATATTTCTTTTATCATCGCCGGAATCTGTTGTTCGCCAATATAAAACACGGTGATAAGCATGTGATATGTTGCTTTTATAAACGGAATGAGCTTTGCAACGGTTAGTTCCTCATTCTCTTCATCAAGTTCAACGGCAAGCATCTTAATGTCTTTCATAGTCCATTTGCCGACTGTTCTTAAGAATTTGAACTTTAAATCTGTGTCTGCTGCGATTTTTGACTTGTATGTGTCAGGCGCAATCTGAATGAAAGTCTTTACCGTGCCGATAAACGTCTGCATGTGTTCGACATGTCTTTTTACTTTGTAGCTGCCAAAGTCTTTTACGACTTTTTCCCTGTTTTTTACTGACAACCTGAACAGGACGTTGAATACACCGTAATTTGGCTTTATGTCATATTCCGGTGACATCATCAGGCGGTCCATGAGTTTTAAATCTTTGCTCGTAAGAGCTGGTAAATCTTCGTCCGTTTTAATCCTCCGTGCAGTGCTCACGATTTGGTTTACACTTGCTGATGGTTTTGAATTTATAGATGTTGCGGTGAGTGCCGCGCTTCTTTCTGCAATGTCTGATGAAGAAAGGCCGGAAGCCTTGATGTTTGATACAACCCTATGATTCTGTCGTGGCAGTGCATTTGTATTTATTGGTGCAGAACGTTCAGGTAGAACTTCGCCGCCTATTACTTCTGCCATTTTTTGTGCTTCGGTGCTGTCAATAGGACCAATTGCTCTACGTGTCTTGTCAATGGTTCCCGGTTCAAGTGTCCGTGCGGGTCTTTTATTTGTGTTAGTTGTTGTGCCGTCCATATCCTCTTCCTTTTTTTATAGACGAATAACATAATTCTTCGCGAGTCCAGGTACTGATTTTAGCGTAACCTTTTCTCCCGAAGATGTCATCAGCACACCCTCAAATGTGCCGTATATTGTGTGATATTGTGTGCGAAGTACAAAAACGCTGAAGCGGTGCATATTTTCCGCAAGTGGTGTAAAAGTAAGGTCAACCATATTTTCCGTGTCTTGAACGTTCCACTTGTTCATCATGCCAAACGGATGTGTTATGGTAACAGGTGGAAGCGGAGTGGCAACACCTTTGTAGAAAAGCACGTTTGCATTATATTTGTCCGGGTCAACAGCGTCTTGTGAGCCGGCTGCCAGGCGGAATGATACCGGTTCGCCGTCACAGATGCCAAATCCCGTAAGAAATTCCCCTCGAGTGCGGAACCTAAAATACGTCCTGCTCATGTCAAAGAGAGAAATACCGTCAGCATTGTCCATTGTTTTCTGCGGGGCCGATTTAGGCGCAAGCGTCACTGTGCCGCGTATTGGCAAAGAAATAAGTGCATTTGCAGAACAACGTCTTAGCGTTGGCGCAGGAATGACAGAAGTAAGCTCCACTGTTTGTGGTACGCTGAAATGGCCGATGAATGCAGCAGTAGCCGAAGGACGCACACTGTTGCCGTGAAGATTGAATATAACCGACAGCTTGTCATGTACGCGGTCCCAGCTGATTCTAATGTACCGTGACTTTTTGTAGCTTACAATTGAAGCAGGCGCTTCAAGTTCGTGGGGAACAAAACGCCGTCTTGGACCCATGAGCGACTGGTACGCAAAGCGTTGGTTTGTTGTCTTGTTCCAGAAGCACACATCTGCAAAACCTACAACCTTTGCGTCAAAGAATTCTATGCAGCCAATATATTCGCCTATGTTGAAGAAGAATGAAAGGCGGCTTTTTATGCGGAAATTAGTAATGAATCTCGGAAGGGCAATCGGCAGTATGCCGAAAGGTTCTCTTACTCCCCTTATGTCGAGACGTTTAGGATGACCGGAAAAGGTGCCGAAGACAGGCTTGCCGTCTTTAATAAGCGCCTTTGGAGGTTCCTGCAAGGGTCTTGTATACAAAAATAACCTCGGTACTTTTTTTATAAACTGCTTTCTCACTCTCCATTATAACTGAATTTAGGGCACTGTGCAAATACTTTGCAAAAAAAGGAAATTTTAGCTTGTTAAAAGGAATAATGTGCTTTACAATAAATTTGTTAAAAAAAGCTCGTTTATGATAGAAATATTAAAAACAGCTTAAAAAAATTAAATTATAGAGGCGTTTTATGGCAGTAACATGTTATTCACTTGGCGCAGCAGAGGAAGTTACCGGCAGCAAACATATCTTTGAGATAAACGGTCGATGCTTTATGGTTGACTGCGGGGCTTTTCAAGGAAAGCGCGCAGAGGCAGACAGAAAAAACCGCGACTTTGATTTTGCGGCCGACAAGATAGAAAGTGTCATCCTTACGCACGCACATTATGACCATTGCGGATTGTTACCAGTGCTTGCAAAGAACGGTTACGATGGAAACATCTATGCAACACCGGCAACTCGCGACCTTGCAAACATTGTCATGATGGACAGCGCACGTATTCAGGCCCGTGATGCTGAATATCTTGCAAAACAGGCCAACAAGAAGGGAGAAAAATTCACCTGGAAGCCGCTGTTTGACGAAAAAAATGTCACAAAGGCAGCTGACCAGATTGTTTCGCTGAGTTACAACAGAAGCATGTACATTGCTCCAGACGTTCAGCTTGAATTTTTTGACGCAGGTCATATTCTTGGCAGCGCATTTGCATATGTCACTATAAGCGGACAGCGCACTGCTTCTGGAACAAAGAATGATTCTGGCGCAAACAGCAATTTCTGGCATCGGCTGTTTTCCAAGAGAGATGCAGATATTGTTAAGAAAAGCAGCGTGGTAAGCGGCGAGTCTGCTGTTTCAGGACATCCTGATGATGAAATACGTATTTTGTATACCGGAGACCTTGGACGCAAAGGCAAGCCTATCGTCCGCGACCCGTCGGTGAATATGCCCGCTCCGGATTATATCTTTTTGGAAAGTACGTATGGCAATCGGCTTCATGAGGAGCAGCAGCTGGCGATTGATGATTTGGTGCGTATTGTACGTCGTGCAATTGACCGCAAGGGAAAAATTATCATACCTTCTTTTGCAATAGAACGAGCGCAGGAGATTGTATACTATTTGCATTTGCTTCAGGATCAGAAAAAGATTCCGCAGATTCCAATTTATGTGGATAGTCCGATGGCTTCAAATGCCACAGGAATTTTCCAGTTGCATCCAGAATGTTATGACGAAGCGACAAATGAAGCGTTCCTTAAACATCACAAGAATCCGTTTGGTTTTGGTGCGCTTTCATTTACAAACAGCGTTGATGAATCAAAGGAACTGAATAATAAGAGCGGCCCGATGATTATCATCAGCGCAGATGGCATGTGCGAAGCAGGACGTGTGCTTCATCATCTTGCCAACAATATTGGTGATCCAAAAAACATTGTGCTTTTGGTAGGCTACATGGCAGAGAATACGCTTGGTCGTCATCTTATGGACGGTGAAAAGGAAGTGCATATTCTTGGCGACTGGTACAAGGTCAAAGCTGATGTTGAGACAATCAATGCATTTAGCGCTCACGCAGACTATAAGGAATGTGTGGAATGGCTTAATGAAATTGATACGAGCAGACTCAAAAGGATTTACATGGTGCACGGTGAAAAAGACGCGCAGGCATTCTTCATCAATTATCTTAAGGACAATGGATATCCGAATGTTACGATTGTAAAATATGGTGAAACATATACGCTCGACTGATTTTACGGCGTAACTGCTATTTGCATAACCGGCGATTGTATTTGCCTACAGTCGCCGGTTATTTTTTAAAGTTGGTATATTTTTGTGGAATTAAAATTCCCTTTTGATGCGCGGCAGTTCTTTTTCCCAAACAGTCGCCATATATGCGTATCCCTGTGCATTAGGATGAATTCCATCAAGGCACATTTTCTTCGCGGGTAATCGTAAAGTTCAAGCATTGGCCTTCCGCATGTCAACAAACTGAATGTTGTTCTTCCACGCGTATTCAGTGATGCAGAGGCGAATACAGTTCGTGCTTACGATACAAATCCTGGATGGTCACCGAGCAAATAATCCCCCTTATTACATCAGGATTTGCTCCGTTGCAGATTGTCTTGTACCAGCGGGTTCTGCTACGATAGGAGGCATTGTCATAAGAATGGGGGTCCATTTTGTGGTTCACGCCACTGGTATGCACCATTTCGTCAAGAATGCGCATGAAGTCCGTCTAAAGGAGTACGGTGGTCTGGGGGATATAAGCGCGGGTCCTTTGACATGAGGATCCAGTCGTGGGTCACAGTCATTGCCGCCGCTTTCAATGATGACAGCGGTCCGCCGAAAGTCCTTTGCTCAAGTTGTAATTGAGTGTTTTTTGAGCTTTAGAAATTTACATTGCCGAATACAGAATAGTTGTACAGGGTAAAGCCAAGTTTCTCTGAATGGCAAGCGCAAGTGAATTTTCCTTAAGGACTTCATATCGTTTTTGCAACTTGTTCGGTAACAAATTCCCTTAAGAATGGAATCGCCCGTACACCGGCAATAGAGTTTATATTATTTCTCCCATATCTGCTTAGACACGGCGACAATAAACTTGTTTCAAAAAAAAAGGGCGAACCTTGCTTTCCAAGATTCGCCTTTTGCTTTATACAAGAATTATATTTCTTGTTAGATGCGTTTTACTTTCTTAGTAGTTTGTCATTTCAAGCGGTTTTATCCGAAAATGGTAACTTTTTGTAATGGCGCTGGTACGGAAGCAGCGGGTGCGATTCACTTTTGTCTTATGCTGCCTTTGAGTTTCCTCAAGCATTCCTCTCAGGCGGCGCTTTTCTTGTCGTCCGCGGTTAGCCCTTGATGCGTGCAATACAGTTTCAATCGTTCGGATAGACAAGCGCTTCTATTCCTTTCAGATTTTTGTCGCTTCGTTTTAATGTAGCCCTGCACGGTTAATCTGTTCAATGTCATCGCAAAGCTGGAAGGGGCGTTTTCAAATTTCTTCAGGATAAACATTTTGCCGCCTTCAGTGGACAATCATGTTTCTTTTCGCGTCCGGAAAGGATAAGGTACCGTCTTTGTCAAGCCAGCCCCAAATCGCCGGTTCTAAACCAGCCGGTCTTTCTGTAAAGACCTTTTGCGGTTTTCTTCAGGGCAATATTGTAATATCCCTTGCATGACCATTGGTCCTTTTACGCAGATTTCGCCAATGCCGTCCTTCGTTTTGGTTAAGGGATTTTCATTTCCCATATAACCCTTGAAGTATTTTCCTACGCCTCTGGATTTAAATGCATACACCGGGTTGAAGCGGCAACAATAGGTGATGTTTTCGGTAAGGACCATATCCTTGCACAAAGTCTATGCCCAGTTTCGTTGTATACACGGAATACGCTCGAAGCAAGCGGACCGCCGCCACAGATTGCAATTGCGCAACGTAATAGATGTTTGGCCTGCTTTAAGACCAGCCTTGAACCATTCCTTTACCCGGGATTCACCCTGAATAATTTTTTAATGATGTAAGAAATTGCAAGCAGGAATTTGATGGCTCCGTATACAAGCGGACCTTTTTGCCCGGACTGCCTTTCATGATGCCTGCAAGCAGTTTTGTTAAACAAAAGAGGAACGCCAAGCAGCATAGTGATGTGGGCGCTTCTTTAAGCTCTTTCATAAGGCGGCTGACTGCCATGCTCTTGCCGAACACCAATTCCGCACCAATTGAAATTGACTCAAATGAAGACGGCAAGCATTGTGTATGGCATGGTGAATAGGGAAGGCAGCGCATAGGAAAACATCGGTCGGGGAAAATATTCATGTGCGTTTGCGCAAATGTAGCAGTCCACTTACCAAGTTTTTGTGGCTCAGCATGACACCTTTTGGTGTGCCGGTTGTGCCGCTGGTAAACAAAATCGCTGCCGTGTCATTTTTCTGTGTGCGGGAATTATTTTTTGCTGTCTTGTCAGAAGAAAGATTGTATGCGTACAGTTCCGGATGTTTTGGACAGAGGGAAATATACTTTTCCAGTTGAATTTTTTGGAAGTGAAATATTCATATTTTTCTTCGTCAACAAAAAGGAAATTTTGGCTGAGCCAGTATTGAGCAAATTTTCAATTTCAGGCATCATGAAGTGCAATAGTCAATAGGAGAAATAATTGCCGCCGGCATATAACGCCGCAAGGTATACTGTTGCCCCATTCAGGTGAGTTTTTGCCGGTTACCGCGATGCGATCGCCGTGCACAACGCCATTTGCTGCAAACCAATTTGCAAGGGTAATGATTTTTTCGTGTACCTGTGAATAAGTCAGAGTGTTTTTTGAACCGCCGGGACCTTCAAAGTCACTGAAGCAGGCATTGTTTGGGTACCGCTTCACATTGATGTTGAACATTTCGGGAATGGTTGGCAATTCACCGGAAAATTCTTTTCCCCTGAATTCTTCAAGAAAGGTAAAAGGGTCAGTTTGTTTTGTATTAGACATGTAAACCTCTAGAAAGTTGCAAAAATTTGTATATCGTAGTGATTATCTCACAACGGTGATTTATTGTCAAAAAAAAGCGTCATTTATTTATAAAAAAGGTGTTTTTGCGTCACGCTGGAGCCGATTTTGAATTATAATGAACTATATGTACAACACACCTTCTTTGGTAAGACGAACTTGCAGCCGCACGTTGTTGCTTTGTGCACTGCTTGTTTCTTTTGTTTCTGTGTCCCTTTTTGCAGAAAAAGTTTCTGACCAGCGCCAGACGCTTATTACATACGGACTTAAATTTATGGGAACTCCATACGTACTTGGAGCGACAGGACCTGACAGCTTTGACTGCAGTGGCTTTGTCTTTACCGTGACGCATGATTCTGTGGGGTTCCAGATGCCCCGCACGGCCCAGGCTATGTTTGCGTATGATAAAGTTGAACATATTAGTCCTACTGTCCGCGAACCGGGAGACCTTGTGTTCTTTAAGTCAGATGACGGTACAATAAATCATGTGGGAATTTATGTCGGCAAACGCAAATTCCTTCACGCGGCGAGTGACGGACCGCATACCGGCGTTATCATCAGTACGCTTGACGAAAAGTATTGGAAAAGTCATTATGCGGGAAGCGTCAGATTCCTTCCTACAACTGCCGAAGCAAAAAAAGCGACGGAAACAGACACTGCGGTAGAAAAATAACAAGTAACCAAAAGAAAAGGAGCTTTGTTTAAAGAGTATGGTTCTAAAAACACTTAAAAAGCATAATTTACTCACGTCAGTTGGCACGGCTATATTCCTTGTATTTTTTGCGTCTTGTTCAGCAACGGCAACGGTTCAGGCAAAGAAAGATTGCAGTACGGATATCCAGATTGAAGCGGATATTGGCAAGACGGTGTATGACACCATAAAGACGATTACGGCGGGAATGAATCAAATTGCAAACACAGGCGCTTCAACTGCAAATTCGCAGGAAATTCCGGTGTTTTCCACAAAAGATACAGAACAGGCACTTTCTGCGGGCGGCATAACAAATGTCTCCGTTACAACGCCTTCTGCAACGTCCCTTTCTGCAAAAGGTACGCTTCCGGCGCCGGCAGACCAAAAGACTGTTCTTGACGGCAAAGGAATCAAACTTGCCAATTTTGTGACATGTACGAAAAATTCACTGACAGTCATACTTTCTCCAGAGACAATACAACAGACAACAGCTGCGCTTACCGAAGAATCTCGCAGTTACCTTGACTTGCTCATGGCGCCGGTGTTTACGGGCGAAGAAATGTCCGCGTCTGAATACGAAGATCTTATTGCAGCGGTGTACGGCACTGAAATGGAGAAGGAGCTCGCGTCTTCCTTGGTCAAAATTACACTTGTTACGCCGGCTGGTTGCACACTTAAAAAGTCTGCCATTGCTGACGGAAAGAACGTTAAGACTTCAGGCGACCGCGCTGTTTTTACCATTCCGCTTACCGAATTCCTTACCTTGCAGACATCGCAAACATTCAGCATCACTTGGTAAAAAAAATTAAAATTCCGCATAAAATCAACGTAAATACGCGTAAAGGTTTTGCATAATTACGTGAATTGTTCTATAATGTTCCGCATTACCATGCGGTAAATTTGGTCGCGTGGCACCTACTATAGAATAGAGGAGTCAATACAATGGCAAACGTAAGCAAAGCCGGATTTTCGGCAGGGCTCATTTCCTTCATCAAAGACTGGAAGGATAAACCCGGTAACTTGATCATGATTCTGCACCACGTGCAGGAGGAACAGGGCTATATCTCTAAGGATGCAGCCATGGAAGTCGCGGAACGCATCGGTGTACCACCGGCACGTGTCTTCGGTGTCATTTCATTCTATCACTTCTTTAAAACACAGAAGCCTGGCAAAAACCAGATCAGCGTGTGCATCGGAACAGCCTGCTACCTCAAGGGCGGACAGGACATGCTCGATGAAATCCACTCTGAGCTCAATCTTGGCGAAAAAGATATTCTTACTTCAGACGGACTCTTCTCCGTTGAGCCAGTGCGCTGCATTGGTTGCTGCGGACTTGCTCCTGTTATGTCAATCAACGGCGACGTGTACGGTAAGCTGACTAAAAATCAGATTGCCGGCATTCTTGCAAAGTACAAGGCATAATTAATGCACTACAACCTGTGCGACATGATTGCGGACCTTACGCAGAATTCTGTGGAAGCGGACGCCTCTCTTGTTTCACTCGATGTAATTCAAACACCGGACGCTTTGACGGTAACGCTGGTGGACAACGGAAAGGGCATGAGCGAAGAAACACTCGCGCGTGCAAAAGATCCGTTCTACACTGACGGCAAGAAGCACCCCGGAAGAAAAGTTGGACTTGGTATTCCGTTTCTTATCCAGACAATGGATGAGACGGACGGCAGATGGAATATAACATCTGAAGTCGGAAAAGGAACCACGGTGTTCATGGAGTTCAACCTTGCGAACATAGATACACCGCCTGTCGGAGATGTGTGCAGCTTGTTTGCAGAAATCATGACATTGCCGGAAAAGAAATCGCCTGCAGTGCCTAATGGTTACGATATGGACATCCACCGTACAAATGTTAGTCCGGTTCTGGATTACCGCCTGAACCGCAAAGAAATACAAGACGCTCTTGGGGGCGACTTGGAGTCTGTGGAAAGCATAAAGCTGCTGCATTTGACTATCATCAAATCAGGAAAACCGCAGCGTAAAAGGCACGGTAACAAAAAGTCTAAGGAGCTTAGCAAATGACACTTGAAAAGAACTCCGCAAACTTTCGCGTGAAACGTAAACAAAGCGAAATTGAGACGTGTGATTACGGGAGGGAAGATACTTGAAGTCATCGTCGGTTATTGGGCACTTCGCGGATTGCAAGCGCGCTAAGGAAACATTCAAAGCTTTCGTAAAAGAATTTGATGCTCCGGGGCATGGGAAAGAACGTGGTTCCTTCCGCCAGACGGGATGCATGGGCCATGTGTGTAAATGAGTCGACTGTTTGAAGTCGTTGTTCCTGGAATGCCCGCGTTATTTTAGAAACGTAAAACGCTGACCCGTTGCAAAAGCCATTGTGGACAGCTGTTGTTTGTGGCACAATACCAGTTCCGTTTGACAAACTTATATTCTTGGTCGCCGGGCAGCGGACATCACTCACCAAAAATAGGGAGATTACGCAATGGCTCATATTTCAGACTTACATTCTTGTCTTGCGGCGGTACGCCGCCTGCGATTCACAGCAATTTCAAAAAAAATCTACGAGAACCTGCAGAAAGAAGCAAAAGAGCAGGGTGTAAAAAATGAGAGTTCAGATTGTCAGAGGGGCTGTTTTTCGGTTCTTTCTGCCGAAAAGGGACCAATTGTAAAGTTTCTGCCTGAAGATTCATTTCTACGTAAACGTGGTGCGGGAGGACGCACACGAAATCATTGCAGAGCAGATTGTGAAGGGACGTGAAGTTCCGCGCCGCCTGCTCTACGACAAGGAAAAGAAATCTGCTGCCGATGTGAGCGACATTCCGTTCTTACCAAGAAGCAGGTTTGTTTATTGTTCTGCGCAACTGCGGTTGTCGATTCAATCCTGAGGAATATGGAAGAGTACATTGCGGCGGACGGATATATGGGCTCTTTGAAAAAGCTCTGTTTGAAATGACTCCTCAGCAGATCATTGATGAAATCAAGAAGTCTGGTCTTCGCGGACGTGGTGGTGCAGGATTCCCAACCGGTCTTAAATGGCAGGCAGGTCACGATGCAGTTTCCAAAGACGGCATTAAATACGTAGTCTGCAATGCAGATGAAGGCGACCCGGGAGCATACATGGACCGCTCAACAATCGAGGGCGACCCGCACTCAATTCTTGAAGCAATGACAATCTGCGGCCGTGCAATCGGCGCTAACAAAGGCTTCATCTACATTCGTGCAGAGTACCCGCTTGCTGTGCATCGTCTTGAAGTTGCTATGGAACAGTCACACAAAGCAGGTCTTCTTGGAAAGAACATTCTTGGAAGCGGCTTTGACTTTGATATTGAGATTCGTCTTGGTGCAGGTGCATTCGTCTGCGGTGAGGAAACAGCATTGCTTCGTTCCATCGAAGGAAAACGTGGTATGCCAACACCGAAGCCGCCGTTCCCAGCACAGGCTGGTCTTTGGGCTGAACCGACCGTCATCAACAACGTCGAAACTTGGGCAAACATTCCGGTCATCCTTACAAAGGGCGCAGACTGGTACAACAAGATTGGCGATGATGATTCTAAAGGAACAAAGGTATTCGCACTTACCGGTAAGATTGCAAACTCCGGTCTTGTTGAAGTTCCAATGGGAACAACACTCCGCGAAATCATTTTTGAAATCGGCGGTGGTTGCAAGAACGGCAAGAAGTTCAAGGGAGTTCAGACTGGCGGACCGTCAGGCGGTATTCTCTGCGACAAAGAGCTCGACACTCCAATCGATTACGGTGCACTTATGCGCATGGGCTCAATGATGGGTTCAGGCGGAATGATTGTCATGGACGAGGACGACTGCGTTGTTGACGTTGCTAAGTTCTATATGGACTTCTGCGTTGACGAAAGCTGCGGTAAGTGTTCACCATGCCGCATTGGTACCCGCCAGATGGCTACCATTCTCGACAAGATTACACGCGGCAACGGAACCATGGAAGACCTCCAGAAGCTTCAGGACATTGGTGGAGCAATGAAGGCTTGCTCACTCTGCGCTCTTGGTCAGTCAGCTCCTAACCCGACTCTTTCAACCATTAGAAAATTCCCTGAAGAATATCTTGCTCACATTAAGGACAAGAAATGTCCTTCTGGAAAATGCAAACATCTTCTGTCATTCAGCATCGATGCAGACAAATGCATTGGTTGCGGTATGTGTCAGAAGAACTGTCCGGCAGACGCTATTGCCAACAATCCTGCTAACGAAATCAAGGAAGGCAAGAAGCTTGCTTGGAAAGTCATTGATCAGAACAAGTGTATCAAATGCGGTACATGCAAGACTGTCTGCAAATTCGGCGCAGTCTCAAAGAAATAAGGGGAACTTGAAATGGCTAACAAAGTAACATTAACAATTAACGGCAAATCCGTTACTGTTCCGGCAGGAACAACAATATTAAACGCAGCCAAAGAACTCGGCATTAAGATTCCGACACTCTGCTACACCCCTGACCTTCCGGCTTGGGCAAGCTGCGGTATGTGTGTTATCAAGAACGTTGATCCGCGCACCGGCAGAGCTCGTATGGCTCGCGCTTGCTGCACTGCTGCAACAAACGGCATGGTGATTGTCACTCAGGATGCTGAGCTGATGAAGGCACGCCGCACTGTTCTTGAACTCATTCTCTCCAACCACCCGAACGACTGTCTCAAATGCAGCCGCAGCGGTCAGTGTGAGCTTCAGGCGCTTGCACAGGAATTCGGCCTCCGTTCAGTACGCTTCCAGGAAATCTTGAAGAATCAGGAACCTGATGCTTCTTATCCTGAAGTCGTGCTCTATCGCAACAAATGTATCAACTGCGGACGCTGCGTTGAAGCATGCCAGCAGATGCAGAATGTATGGGCGCTCGAGTACAACGGACGCGGCGACAAGACAGTCATTGGACCGGTCGGCGGCGTAGATCTCGCTCACTCACCATGTGTCCACTGCGGTCAGTGCGCAGTTCATTGTCCTACCGGCGCAATCATGTCGCTCAACCCAATCAACTCGGTGTTCGACAAACTTGCAGATCCGACACTCACTTCAGTTGTTGCAATCGCTCCTTCAGTACGCGCGGCAATCGGCGAAGAATTCGGATTCAAACCTGGTACGCTTACAACAGGAAAAATCTATGCAGCACTCCGCGCACTTGGATTCAAGTACGTGTTCGACACCAACTTTGCCGCTGACCTCACCATTATGGAAGAGGCAAGCGAGCTTGTTGAGCGTCTTACCACGAGCGGTTCAACAATGCCAATGTTCACCAGCTGCTGCCCAGGTTGGGTAGACTATGCTGAAAAGCATTACAAGGATTTGCTCCCGAACCTTTCTACGGCAAAGTCTCCACAGGCAATGCAGGGTGCAATGACAAAGACATACTTTGCAGACAAGATTGGAAAGAAAGCAAAGGAAATCTACAACGTTTCTGTCATGCCGTGCGCAGCAAAACTTTACGAGTCACAGCGCGACAAGAGCATGAAGTCAAGCGGCGTTGATGATTACGATATGGTGCTCACCACCCGCGAACTTGCTCAGCTCATCAAAGAAGCAGGCATTGATTTTGCCAACCTCAAGGAAGAAGCAGCAGACAGCCCGATCGGTGCATACACTGGTGCAGGAACAATCTTCGGAGCAACCGGTGGCGTTATGGAAGCTGCAGTCCGCACTGCATACTACCTTGTCAACAAGAAAGAGCTTGGTCCGATCGACTTCAAGGACGTTCGCGGTCTTGACGGCGTGAAGGAAGCTGAAGTCACCGTAAAGAAGGGCCTCGTGCTCAAACTTTGCGTCATCCATCAGCTTGGCAACGTTGAGGGAATCATGCAGAAGATTCGCGATGCATACAAGAACAAGACTGAACAGCCGTACACCTTCGTCGAAGTCATGGCATGCCGTGGCGGATGCGTTTGGTGGTGGTGGACAGCCATACGGTGTTACGGATGAACTCCGCAAAAACAGCGTGCAGCAGCCCCTCTACAAGGACGACAAAGACTGCAAGATTCGCCAGAGGCCACAACAACCCTGAAATCAAGCAGATCTACAAGAGTTCCTTGACAAGCCGCTCAGCGGGGAAGGGCGCACAAATATCTGCACCACTTTTTACAAAGCGCTTGGCCAGTTACCGCTACTAGTTCATGTCGCCTTGCTGAAGGCAATTCGGCGGGCAGTGCTTCTAGGAATACAATAAGGGGCCCGTCTTGTTGAAACCCACCAAGACGGTTTTTTTGTCTTTGTTATTTAGAAATTGAATTTAATGATTTTGTTTTAGGTAGAACAATTCCCGCAAGCAGTGCCGTGAACGGTGCTGTTGTAGCAAGGCCAAAACTTCCTACAATCGTGTCGATTACTTCTGCAGCAATTCGTTTGTAGTTGAGTATGTTGTAGACAGGAGTGCCTTGTGCCATGAATGTCATGAGCAATGCTATGGAGCTGCCTGAGTATGCGAGCAACAAGGTTGTTGTCATAGTGCCCATTGCAGCGCGGGCAACTGACATTCCAGAAGCAATTGCATTCTTTCGCGAGATATTCGGGCAGTTGCGCACTACTTCGTTTACGGCCGAGGTGATGTCTACAGAAAGGTCCATGACCGCGCCGCTTGCGCCAATTGAAATTGCACTCATGAAAATTCGCGTGAGGTTCAAACTTTCAAATCCTGAATAGAGCAGAGTTTCTGAATACGCCATGACTGCTCCGTGAATTTTAAATCCCTTTGTGCAGATGACTGAAAGAATTGCGGTGAGCGTTATGCCAAGCATGGCACCGCAGAACGAAGCGAGCAACCGTTTATCAAAACCGTAAACAAGTGCAAGAATGGCAAGCGTAAGAAACGCAGTCACCAGCCAGCCAACAATGATGGGGTTGAATCCTTTGAGATAGCAGGGAACAAGCAATTTCCAAATGACAAGCACGGTGAGTACGAAGGAGACAACTGCTCGTGTTCCCACACCGCGTGCAAAAATAATCAAGAACAGTGCGAATGCGATTGCAAGAAGTAGCTCCCATGATAGTCGGTAATGGTCAATCAAGTTTGCAGAAATAATATTTTCACCGTCATGGTGCACAATCACCTGCGCAACATCACCGGGGGCGAACAATTTATCTTCTTCAAGGGAGCCGTTGAGCATGTTCCACCCTTCAACCGTTTGCCCTTTGAAGTGTCCGTTCAGAAATTGAATGGTGCAGACTTGCTGTCCGCTTCGAATAAGGCCGGTGTCAACAATGCGCGAATTGTCTATAGTTATTACTTTCGCTTTGCATTTGATTGCGTCTCTGAATTGCAGCGCTCCCTCGAACCCTGTAGGGAGAAGCAGCAGTGCGATGATACAGACAACCGAGGCAATGACAGCGGTGCCACTTGTGTTTCTTGAATGGTCTGCGGAAGGTGTTCCTTCAAGAAGATAGCGGTGAAAAAATGCGCCAGTCTTATGAAGGAATGTGCTTATGATTTTTAGAAAGGATTTCATTATATAATCTCGATGAAGCGAATCAGTATGCTTGCAAGCGGACGAAGAAAATCGAAAGTGTTCAATCGAATAAGTTCAAGTACGTAAGGAATATTTCCTGCAAGTATGACGTTCGTCGTTTTTCTTTTCATCATGTTCAGATTCATATTTCCTCCAAAAATAAACTCTCTCTTCAAATACTTTTTATTGTCAGTCCTGCTTTACTCTGGTGAGTGCTGCGAGTTTCTTATAGATGTCTGTGTTGTCGTAGTAGCCTTTGAAAGCGTCCTGTCCGCAACCAGCAGCAAACACTGGAACTGGAAGACCTGTGTGTGAGTACGAAGTGAATCCTATGCCACTCTTGCTGTTGAGTATGTGTGTGATGGTGACTGAAAGTGGTTCGTATGTTCCGTAGAGTTCATATTCAGCCTGATCGCGTGATGTGTCTCCGGCCATTGTCTTGTCATACGCTTTCTTGATGCGGTTATATTCATACTGGGTGAGGTACACGCCGCCGTTCTTGTCGCTGCCAGATTTGTTTGCTTCATCACTTGGTGCTTTGAGTCCGAATAGTGTGGTGATGTCCTTCATTACATCGTCAAAAGAGGTGTTGTTCATTTTGTAGTTTGCAATGTAGTCGCTGTCGAATTTTGCGTAAGAGATTTTCTGATTGCTCAATGTCTTAAAGAACAAGTTGTAGTCGGTGCCTGCAAATCCAATGGTGAGACCGCCTGTTTCATGGTCAGCAGTAACAAGAATGAGTGTTTCTGTAGGATGTTTGTTGTAGAAGGCAATTGCTTCTTTTACTGCGTCTGAAAGTGCGATAGTGTCTGCAATAGAAGAGCGTGCGTCATTTGCGTGGCATGCCCAGTCAATCTTGCCGCCTTCAACCATCATGAAGAAGCCCGTTTTGTTGTCGAGCACTTCAATTCCTTTTTTGACGTAATCACGAAGCGCCCATTCATCCTGAGCACGGTCTTCTTCGTAGTTCATTGCATCTGCATCGGCAAGCACTTCTGAGATGACAAGCGCCTTGTCTCCGTTTTTAAGTGCTGCTGCATCTTTCTGCGTGAAGGTCACTTTGTAGCCGGCCTTTTTTGCAAGATCGTAAATGCTTTCTTTGTCCTTGTTCTTGTCCTGCGGCTCCATGAGTGCTCCGCCTGCGAAGTAGTCAAAGTTGCTCGCAACAAGTTCAAGTCCGATCGGATAGTTGCTCTTGCGGCTTGCCTGGTGTGCATACATTGCAGCTGGTGTTGCATGGTTGATGTTCACTGTGGTGAGTACGCCAATCTTCCAGTTCTTCTGCGCTTTGAGTTGTTCTGCAATAGTGCGGAATTTAATTTTCTTGGTGATGTCAACGTTGATTGAGCTGGAGTGCGTCTTTTTTCCAGTAAGAATGGATGTTGCCGTTGAAGCAGAATCAGGTGCGAAAGAAGTTGCATCGTATGTCTGCGCGCTTCCTGCTACTGGAAACTGAAAGAAGCTCAACGCCCCTGCAACCGGTGAGTCGCCAGCGTTTTCTGATTTCTTTACGACATCAACAATGCCTGCCGCATCTTTTCCACTATAGTACGCTGCTGACTGAATCTGCGGATAGCTCATACCGTCTCCAATAAATAAGAAGACGTACTTAGGTGCTCCTTTACCGTCTGGTGTCTTTGCAAATGTCTGCGCATTGAGTGGCAGTGTTTTGAGAGCAAAAAGCGCTATCAGTGCAATTGATGCAATGAGTTTGAAACTGTTGCGAAACAATTCGTTCTCGTTGTTTCTGCTTCCTTTTGATGAATGAGTGATGTTCATTTCTAACCTCCAAATAATTTCCAATAAATTGGTTGTATGCACTGTAAAAAATGATTGTTAAAATCCGGTAAGCAAAAAATGAGAATCAAGTGAGTTAACAGTTTGCGCTTTTTGACGCAATGCTCATCATTCCTGAACAGAGAACACGTATGTTCAAGAAAACTTTTTTAGAAGGAGTATCAAATGAAAAGACAGACAATCGTGACTGCAGCATTGCTTCTTACCGCAGCTGCAGCATTCGCAGAAGATGGAACTGCATTCAAAGTGAGCGGCTTGGTACGCGCAGGACTTTCATCATCTATTGAAGAAAATCCACAGCTTACTACAAAAACATGGGTAGGCGGAGCATACTTCAGCAATGGAAAAACACGCAGCAGACTTAACCTCAGCTTTGACGGCCAAAATGATTCTGCAAAATACGGTGCATTCATGCGCTTGCAGTATGATGCAGGAGACGCAGAAGGTGCAAAGAACTGGACGATTGGTACGGTGAAGTATGCAGATGCGTATGTCGGACTTGCAAATAATATGGTCACTATTGTTGCAGGTAAGATGAAGGACAACTGGATTTGTTCAACGGGATTCAACGGCTACTCAGTTGCTCGACGGAACTTCTGGAGTCGCGGTGAATGTCACTCCGGTAAGGCGGGCTGAACATTCTTGGTGCAGCAGTCATTGACAACACAAAAGTGACGACCACCCAAGTGGTACAGAATCTTCTACTACCTAACAATTTGAACGGTGACGCCATTTCTGGGCGGTGGTTAAATACAAGAATGATACATTCAACGCAATGATTTCTTACGCAGGATGGGGCGTGCCTTGCAGCAAACGCTTCGTTCACGCGCGTGAAGAATCTCACCATCGCTGTAGAAGGTGAATATGAAACAGCGCATGGTATTGATAAAGTAGGGCGGGACAGACTGTCCTTGCAGACGAGTGGATTCAGTATACCGGTGTAGAAAGTTGGACATTCGGTTTTGCTCGCTTCCACAAGTGTACGACAGCAAAAACTATTTCCGCAGACAACGATTTTGCATACGTACTCACACCACCCGTTGCGTTCACAGTGAACAATGTTGTTGCGCTACAGCTTGAAACTTCATGGCAGCAGAACGTGTATGACAACGCGCCTAAAGGATATGCAACAATCGTTCCTTCTGTAAAAGTAAGTGCCGATAAATCTGCTTATGCAACGGTGGGGGCATCAATCTCAACGGATACAGGCTCAGTCTGCAAACTGTGCAGGCATTGGTGTTGCAAAAGAGTTTTGAATGAAATAACAAAAAAAAGCCGGCACTCAGCAGACTGTGGATTCAGTTTACCAAGCGCCGGTTTTTGTTCACTTCTTTTTGTTGAAGGTAACGTTCATCATGGGGTGGTGTAGCAATTTCGCGTTAGTCACCGTGATGATTCGTTTTGCATTACTAATCGTGTTACGCGATTCATCATGCAGCAGAGATTGCGATTCTTTTAGGAGCCGCAAGAGCTTTGCGTGGAATGCTTACGGTGGAGCACACCGTTCTTGAAGGTGGCTGCAACCTGATCTCCGTTTACATCGGTCGGCAGTGTGAACTGGCGGGCTGAACTCGCTTACGCGGCGGTTCGCGGATGAGCCATTTGCCTTCGTCTTTCTTAGCCATTCTTATCGTTCTTTTCTTCTTTTGTTTTCTTCGTGATGAGAAGAGACGGGTGAGTACGTTGTGATATCAAGTTCAACGTTCACATCTTTTTCAGTCATTCCCGGAAGATCCATCTGCATAGTGTATGCATTCTTGTCTTCCTTTACATCAACCTTCGGGCATGTTGAAAGCATGGTTGAAGGTGTAATCCGGCATTGTGTCAGTAAGCGCATTGTCGAAAAGTGAATTGAAAAGTGAAAGTTCGTTCATATTATTGCTCCTTGTACTGATAGGTTGAAACCCACTCAGTTGATTTATTTTTTTTTTTTTTGTAAGTCTTACAACCTACACTTACTAGTTAGCAGAAACCGTGCCAAGTTTTTTGAGGCAAGTTAAAGCTGCCCACGAATAAGGGCATTTTGCCGTAAAAAAAGGGAGTTTTTGTGGAACTGTATCAAAGTGGGATAAATTGACTCAAGCTACTGTATCAAAATTACACAAAATTCCTAAAATAGCCGGCAAATTTGAGCAAAGCGGGTGGTTCATTTTGCACTTTCTTTTGTAAAAGTAGTATATTTGGAGCGAAAGGAATCGTTATGGAAAAAAGAAACAGAAGACCGCATTATCAACCTTGAGACAAAACTTGCATTTCTTGAAGGATTACGTTCAGAAGCTACAGACTGTTTCAGTTGAGCATACGAATGAAATAGAAAAACTTCGTGAAGAAAATAAGATCATTAGTTCACGGTTTAGAGAACTTCAGGACAGCCTTGAAGAAATTCCAAACCGTAAACCGCCGCACTATTAGACTTTAAATTTGTTGATTACTGCTCAAGCCCGGTCAAGAATAGCGGAGTCGCCTGCAAAGGAATTTTTCGCATTTTTCTTGCAGGCATAGGCTTCCCCCACACAAAAATCCCTGTATGCAGTTGCAGTTCATATCCTTAAGCGCGACAAGTTGCGCAGGCCTGTTCCAACACCTCCTGCAATTGTTTCCATTCCCGCTTTTTTTGTTACTGGTATGAGCGAAGAAATAAGGTCTGAATTGATGGTGTTCTTATCATTTATGCTGTCAATAAAAGATTTATCCAGCTTCAAAGTATTGATTGGCATACTGGAAAGATATCGCAAAGAAGAATATCCTGTGCCAAAATCGTCAAGAGAAATGCGCACGCCAAAACTTTGAATTTTCTTCAGCAGGTTTGCAGTTTCCTCAATGTTTGAGATGAAAACACTTTCCGTAATTTCAAGTTCTATTTTTTGCGGATTAACATCGTTCTGCTTTATGATGCGTTCAAGATTCGCAACAAAAAGAGGAGATTTGAGCTGCACTGGAGAAACGTTAATAGACATGATGCCGGTAAAAGAATAATTTTTCTGCCACTTCTTGAGTGTTGCAATTGCCGTCTCAAGAATCCACTCACCAAGAATTTGAATGACATTTGATTCTTCTGCAATCGGAATAAAACTGAGCGGTGCATACCAACCGTTTGGACCGTCATGCCATCTGATGAGTGCCTCAAAGCCACGCAAGTTATGTTCCCCAAGATAAAACTGCGGCTGATAGAACAATTGAAATTGATTTTTTTGTATGCCAATAAAAATCATCTTTTGAATTTTTATTCGCTTCAAAAAGTCATTGTACATATCAGCTTCGTAAAAGGCGAAATTCCCTTTGCCGTTATTTTTAACAGAGTGAAGCGCAAGGTCTGCATCGCGGAAAAGCGTAAGAGACGTTGTATCGTGATTAGGATAAATTGCAATTCCCATTGAAAGGCTTACGTTTCGCGTGCTTAACCGTACAAACAAATCTTCAGAAAGAGTGCGGAGTTTTTGTTCAGTTGCAACGTTTGTAACAAGCAAAGCAAATTCATCGCCTTCTATGCGGAATGCATGAATGTCCTGCGATTCCATGCGCATCAAAATATTTGCACACGTATTTATCACTTCATCGCCAACAGCGCGTCCTGACAAATCATTCAAGGAGCGAAGATTGTCTATGTCCATAAGAATAAGTCCGAGCAATTTTTTGTTTTGCTCTGCGTCTTGAACAGCTTGTTGTAGCATTTCGTTGAATTTCTTACTGTTTGCAAGACCAGTGTTTGTGTCGTTTGTCTCAAGAAATTCAAGGTGACTTTCTTTTATTTTTTCGGAAGTTATATTTGATATGGTAAAAATAAGGTAATCATTCATGTATTTTTGAATGACAAGGTGGAACCAAGTGTTTATTCGTGCAGAAAAATATTCATTCTGATATTCAGTGCCAGTCTTGAGCGTTTTAACACATTCGTTAAACCAATTTATTCCAGCCGGAAGTGAATGAGCTAGAGATTGATATCCATCACCCGCTTTAAGAAATTCTTTTGTTTCGTGCTTATGCTCTTTGTTGACGTATACTATTTTTATATCGTCAATAGTACCCATGTCGTTATAACAAGCCCTTCCTATAACAACAGGAACGGCAATCATGTCAAAAAGTTCTTTGTTGAGGGTAGTATCTATTGTTTTACTCTCTGTCTGTCCGTTCTGCGTCATAGTTGTCCGAAACCTTCTTGTCAGTTATCAGCTGCGAACTGTATATTATTTATTACATAAACTTTTTATAAATACAGCATTATCTTATTTTAACACGTAATTTCAATTTGTAAAGAAAATCTGAAAAAATACAAAAAAAATTTATCATCATCTTAAAATGCGTAAAAAATTTACGGTTTAATTTTTGTTTAAGAAAACGACATTCCTTGAGTAGAACAAATGAATAAAGTATACTGTGATTATGAAACACAATATGCAGATTTTACAAGAGCTTGCCGCGAAGTACGGTCCGCTCTGCGTGGGACTTGATACAGATCCTTCTTACTTGCCTTCTTCTGTTTTAAAACAGTACGACACTCCGTCGGATGCGGTGCTTGCATATAACAAAGAGATAATCAACCGCGTAAAAAGTGCTTCATCAGCATGTTGTTTTAAAGTGCAGGTTGCATATTACGAGGCAATGGGACTTGCCGGAATGAAAGTGTATGCAGAAACACTTCGTCTTGTAAAAGAAGCAGGATTCATTTGTATAAGCGATGTCAAGCGTGGCGATATTGCAAACACAGCGTCAGCATATGCAAAAGCACATTTTTGCGGGGACTTTGAAACAGACATTATCACAGTTAATCCATATATGGGATTTGATACACTCAAACCTTTTGGCCGCCTTACTGCGGACCGTCAGATTCTTTGGCAGAAGGCGCTGGCAAAGGAATATTTGTTTTGACTCAGAACGAGCTAATCCCGGGTATGACGGATATAGAACAACAGTCACTTGCTTCCCGGAGGGACGCGTACTTGATTGTGTTGGTGCTGAAGCTTGCAAGATTATCTGCGGATTTTAAAATTCAATATTGGCGTACACAATGATTCTTCGGTGTGTTCACCTGTTTGGAGCAGTTGTTGGTTGTACAGAAGAAAGTGATGCGCGCTCGCTTCGTGATGCGTATCCAGATGTTTTCTATCCTCATACCAGGATATGGCGCGCGCAGGGTGGAGATGCTCGTATTTGCGCGCAACGTTGCTCTCGACAAAGGCAGGCGGTACGGTAAATAGTTCACGCGGCATATTGTGCGCATGGAAGAAATCACCAACGTGTGTTCAGAAAGACAAAGATGGAACGCTTACCATGGATGATTTGGGTGACGCAGCAGGATGCGCTTCCCTTGAAGCTAAAAAAGATTTACTCAATGCAAAAAACAGTAGGGAATAGGAGAAAAATGAAAAAGTTTAAAGTGAGCGTTGGAGCAAAAATACTTTTGTGTATTTTATCAGCAGCGTTTGTTGGGCTTGCAGTGTTTGTAGTCTTCCAGATTATTGGAAGACCTCTTTCAAAGGTTACGTTCTTGCTGATTGCGGCTGTCATCGTGCTGTTCCGCCTTGTGGGAATATTTCTGCAGTTTGCCTTTCGCTCATATATTGAAATAACAGAATCGTTATTTACCTATTTTGATGGAATGAAAGGAACGAAGGAAGTTTCGTTTTCAGAGATTTCTTCATATTTCGTGGATAGGTATACACTTTCTGTTACCTATACTTCACTTGGCGATGGAAGCGAAGGAAAAGCAAAGACCATTTCAATTCTGCGTGTGTACAAAGACTGGCGTGACCTGTTGCCTGTTTTTGCAGAGCATGGCATCATTTCTTTTGAAGAAAAAGTGCAGCAGCAAGATTTACATGAACTCAAATACGGCGAGTATGCAAATCTTTCTGAAGAAGAGCAGCGCAAACATCTTAAGAAAGCGGAATTAGTATCAAAAATATTTAATATTACAGCTCTTATTGCTGCAGTGTGGTATCTCTTTTTCCCGCGACCATATGATATTTCAACAGGAGTAAACGTTGCCCTGCCAATAATTGCCTTGCTGTTGCTAAAGATTTCAGATGGCTGGATTCATTTTGATGAAGAAAAAGGTTCCATTTATCCATCGGTTCTGGCGGGATTTTTAATTCCCTCCGCCGCTCTTGTTCTTGGTGCAATCAAACGTTATGACATATATCAATTTCTGCCGGCGCTTTACATTACGCTTGCTGTTTGGATTGCTTGCGTTGTGCTTTTCTTTCTGTGTCAAAAAGAATTTGAGTCATATAAAAAATCCAAATGGATACGAATATGCTGCATCTGCCTGATTATGATTTCATATGGTGGCGGAGCAGCTATAAATGTAAACTGCCAATATGATTATTCCGAACCTCAGCTTTATCAAGCAAAGATTGTTGATAAAGATGTTCATACTGGAAAAAATACAACATACTATCTTACTATTACGCCGTGGATTGATGGTGTCAAAGAGAAAAAAGACGTGTCTGTAAGCAAAGAAATGTATGAGCGCGCGCAGATGGATGAACAAGTAATTGTCGGACTGCAAAAGGGTTTGCTTAAAGCGCCGTGGTATTGGGTTGTATTTGCGTCGGAAGAATAAATAGTTTTATCATAAAACTAAAAGGAGTACATGATGGACAGAGCAGAAATAGATGCGCAAGGAAATGGCACGCTTTTTTTTGGCAAAGCAAAGGTACAGGAATGTCAGTTGCTGCAGAGCAATGTTTTTTTATTAGGAACAGTTGTCGTCCTTGAGCGTCAGACACAGCAAACACCTAAGCCCGGCCAGTTCTATTTAATGCGTTCTGCAAAAAGTGCCGTGCAGCTAGACCGACCAATCAGTGTGTATCGCGCCGAAGAAAAAATTGACAATGCTTCTGGAACAAAAATTGTACTGCTTGAATTTTTGATTCTAGAAAAAGGACGTGGCACGCAGGAGCTTTGTACACTTCAAACAGATGATGAAATAGAATTGATTGGACCGTTAGGAAATACATTTGCAGAATTTTATTCCGGCCGGCAAAAAAAGGATTCTGTTGAAACTTGTATCATTGGCGGAGGAATTGGCATTGCACCTGTTGCTTTCTTTGCGTCAACGCTTGAGCCAAAGAGTTATGATTTTTATGCAAGTTTTAAAAGCGGTTCATATGGTACGGAACGGATAAATCCTGCGCGTCTTGTGGTAACGACAGACGATGGTTCAGAAGGCATTCACGGAATGTTAAGCGTTGCGCTCGATGCACAAAAAATCCGTGATGCGGGATATAAAGAAGTGTTTGCCTGCGGTCCAACACCAATGCTTGCATATGTGCAGAAAATTTGTAAAGAAGCAGGCGTGAAATGCTTTTTAAGCATGGAAAATAGAATGGCCTGCGGAGTTGGAGCATGTCTTGGATGCACGATTAATACTACACAGGGAAATAAACGAGTTTGCAAAGACGGTCCTGTTTTTGATGCAGATAGTGTTCAGTTTGAATCACCTGCGCCAGCAGTGCATGGTTCTCTTTTTTCCACAGCAAAAACAGTTTCCAAAGAAAATGAAAATTCCGCAGAACCAAATCTTGGCGTAACAATTGCAGGCGTTCATTTTGCAAATCCGGTAATTGCTGCAAGTGGAACATTCGGATTTGGGCAGAATTATCGTGGATTTTTCGATGTAAATAAATTAGGCGGCATCTGTTCCAAGGGAATGACACTTGAACCTCGTGCAGGTAATCCCGGACAGCGGCTTGTTGAAGTGACCGGCGGCTTGGTTAATTCAATAGGACTTGAAAATCCAGGAGTGCCACATTTCAAGTCCTATTGAATTAACCAAGACGCCGGTCACTTCAATAGGACTTGAAAATCCAGGAGTGCCACATTTCATTGAGTATGAACTTCCTGAAATGCTCAAACTCAAACCGGTTAGTATTGCAAATCTTGCCGGTGGAGATTTGGAGTCGTATGTAAAAGGAGCAGAGCTGCTTGAAAAAAGCGATGTGCCGGTTATTGAGCTCAACATAAGTTGTCCTAATGTTAAGGCCGGAGGTATGGCTTTTGGACTCGAATGTACCGCGGCAAATACTGTTGTAAGTGCAGTACGTAAAGTTACAAAAAAACCGCTTATTGTAAAATTATCACCAAACGCACCTGATGTTGTGGGAGTTGCATTGGCATGTGTCAAAGCTGGTGCCGATGCGCTGAGCTTGGTAAATACCGTGCAGGCAATTTCAATCGACATTGAAAAAGCAAAACCTGTCTTTGCAAACATTCGCGCTGGATACTGTGGTCCTGCAATAAAACCGCTTGCGCTAAGAATGGTGTACGATGTTGTAGAAGCAATGAATAAACTTCCGGCGGAACAACGAGTGCCCGTCATAGGCATAGGCGGCATACAATGTTGGCAGGATGCGGTGGAATATATTATGGCAGGAGCAGCTGCTGTTGAAGTAGGAACCGCGACATTCAGCAATCCAAATGTTATGATAGAAATCATTGACGGAATATCTTTGTTTATGAAGCGCAAAGGATTTTCTACAGTTGCAGAAATGTGTGGACTTGCACAGGTAACAAAATAGATTTGTAGCAAGCGTACGTTTGCTTTTAATGACAATTGCACATAAAGTGAAAAAATGTTACGCTTGGCATATGAATATATTAGTTGCGCTTTGTGCAGTTGGTGCTGAAAAAATTCTCGGAAATGAATTAAAACAACTCGGTTTTAAACTGGAAGACAATGCTCCCGGGCGGGTAAGTTTTACAGGAAATGAAGACGCCATGTACCGTGCAAACTATTGCCTTCGTACAAGTGACCGCGTCTATATTCAAATGGCAAAATATCACGCAGATGATTTTGACGCACTTTTTGACGGCTGCTATGCAATCAACTGGCAGGACTTTTTAAAAAAAGATACGCGCGTTGTTGTTGACAAAGTTCGCACGTATAAAAGCAAACTCAACAGTGAGCACAGCGTTCAAGGCATGGTACTCAAAGCAATCTACAAAAAACTTGGTGATGTGTGGCATATGTCTTCTCTTCCAGAAACAGGTGAAGAATGTGACGTGCGCGTTTATATTGATGAAGATTTTGCATACATTCTGCTCGACACAAGCGGAGATCCGTTGCACAAAAGAGGCTACCGCACAGAAGGTGGCATTGCGCCTTTGCGGGAAACAACTGCAGCAATTCTTTTGCAGGAACTTATGTGGCGCCGTAAGACACCGCTTTCATGATCCATTCTGCGGAAGCGGAACAATTTGCCATAGGAAGCGGCACTGTATGCATACAATGTGGGCGCCCGGACTGGGGCCGACATTTGGTTTACGAACATCTTTCAATTTACAATCAAGCAGCGTGCGGTAGATGTCAAAAAAAAAGAAGAAGCGTCCAAAAATCAGAACCGATGTTAGAAACACGTATTACCGGCAGCGACATAGACCCTGCTCAAATTGAACGTGCCCAGCTCAATGGCAGAACATTCATGCGTCATGGCGGGGCGAGCGTTGCAGGCTTGTTGGCAGAGGATGAACAAAATTCCGCGGCCAGATTTTATTGTCAGCGACTTTTGCAGATTTGCATGCCACCGTTCCCAGAAGGACTTATCTTGTGCAATCCACCGTATGGAGAACGTATCGGTGATGAAAAGCAAGCGGAAGAGCTTTACAAATCAATGGCATCACTGTTTGTTGATTTCCCAGGTTGGGCAGATGGGTGTCATAACAAGCCATAAAAAATTCCAGGAAAGCATCGGACATTATGCAGACTTTTTAAAGACAATAAAAGCAGGAAATTTGGATACAACATTATATATTTATGATGGCAATACTAAAACAGGACGCAGTTCTGCAGAAAAAAAAGTTGCCGCAAAGAAATTTCATAGTGCAAAAAAAGAAACTGAGTAAATACAAGAGGAACATAAAATGGCAATTGTAGTAGAACACGACAAGCGCAAACATGAAATCCTTGCAAAATCACTCGACCTCTTTGCAGAAGAAGGCTATGAAGATGTTACCTTCCAAAAGATTGCAGACCGATGCGGCATAACACGCACGACGCTCTACATTTATTTTAAAAATAAACGCGAAATATTCTTGTGGAGCATTAAACAACTTACCAGCGCACTCGAAGTTGAAATTATGGAAGTGATTGAGAACAAGACGATTACTTCAAAAGAGTGCCTTCGGAAAATACTTGGAATTATTATTGACGGCTGTGAAGAAAACAATCAGCTGTTTACCGTTTTGCTTACCTATCTTATGCAACTTCAGCGCAGTGGAATGGATCCTTCAGAACATATTGCCCGCCGTGTAATACGCATGAGACATTTGATGAGCACCATAATAATTCGTGGAATCAACAAAGGTGAATTTAAAGAAGTGCCTGTAAAAGAAGTGAACGATATGCTTTATTCTCTTATTGAAAGCGCAATATTCCGCCTTTCTGTTCTAAATCAAAAAGACATTGAAAATATACGGGCGTCAATCAATCTTGCAATAGACGGAATTTGTATTGCCTAAAGAAATTATTCCGCAGAAAAATTAATTCTGTATGGACTTGGAGTGAAGTCAGAAATATCAGAACTGCTCAAGTCAGACGGGATTGTTATTTTTGCAAGAACATCTCCACTTGAATTCACTATCTCAGACTTTAAAGAAGAAGACCAGTGGTATGTCGTGTAAATAACCGTACTGTCGTTTGAACCTTTTACCACATCTTCATCCGTCTGACCAACAATGCAGGACATGTGGAAAGCGGCGTGTTAAGAAAAATCAGTAGGAAAGACCATTTCGTAATGCCAATAGTATATTTGCTGTTTGCATTATCAAAGGTGAATGGGAAAAAGTAATGTGCTGTTCCCGTTGTTAAAGGACCAACCATTCAAATCAAAAGTATCCGCCGAGTCTTTTGGAGAAGGCATATTAATCATTGAGCTTGTAAAAGAAAGAATATAATCGAGAAATCCGTGTAAAGAATATCCAATGGAGCGGTGCCGAGTAATTGGCCTTTGGTACCCAGTGATTTCCATTTCCTTGGATATGTTTCCAGAAGCAGAAGTAATATGGCAAGGTAGTGTCGCACGTGATGACTAAGTTTTTTTCCACTATCTACTCATATTTGATAAAATTGACTAACACTCCGATAGAATTCACCCACTCGTCCTGCTGCTGGTGTTTAAGCTAGTCCGAAAGTATCATATTGTACATACGATTCTATGTACTCTTGAATACGTACGCTGTTTCCCTGTTCCGATGTCCTGGGTATACTTCTGTGTCTGTTCCAGCCGCATAAAGAAACTGGTTGTGTCAGGCACAACAATCGATGTGATGCCCGCTGTTAAGCAAGACTGCATTGCTCAAAGAGGTTCTCACCCAGAATCAACCCCGAAAGCATGCGTCTATGTGTAAGTCAACACGACCCATTACCTGGTGACCTTCTTGTTTGAGAAAGTCACATTTGGCTCAAGTCGTAACCGTTGACATCCCGATTAGTGTGGGCGATTATGCGTATGTTATCGATATTTCGTCACTGTTCAATGAGGACCACAGGCAACAGTCAGCAGTGAAAAAAATACTAATAAAGAAAAAAAAGTCTTTTTCATCTTTTTAAATATCGTCATGACTAAAGGAAAACTTTAATGTGTGATTACTGCGTAGTGTTGCTAAAAAAACGCTTTTCAGCTATTCTGAATTAATGAATATCTATGCTTCGATTGCAATTTGCTTTATTCCCCTTGCAGCAACCTTTGTTTGCTTTGCATTGCTTGTTCCCGAATTTAAAATTCGCTGGGGATTGCTTTCGTGCTTTTTAGGACTGCTTGCTGTAATTCCGATTGCCGCAATTCAATTTATTCTGGAGCGCATTCCTTTTTTTGAAGCAACATCGTTGGGCATTGTTTTACTTGAAGCGCTCATTCTCAATGGACTTGTTGAAGAAGCTATAAAGATGGGCTTGCTCGCTCTATTACCTGCAAAAAAATTTGAACTTCCCGCATTTTTTTCCTACGCATTATTGAGCGGACTTGCCGTCGGCTGCTTTGAATCGGTCATTTATTTAATTAGCGGTTACGAAAATATTGGACTTCGTATGATTACCGCTGTCATTATACACACCGCCTGTGCCGGACTTAGTGGCTTGTTTATCTACAGCATTCGCACCGAAAGAAAACACATCATGCCGTTTGTCTACGCAATACTTTTCCATGGCATCTACAATTACTTTGCAGGTTTTACTACCGCTATCCATTATTTCTCTATCGCAGTTATTCTTTTTGCCTTGATTGAATGCCGTATTTGGTATCGCAATTTGTCAGATTCTTCTATAGAATAGTACAATTTTCAATCATTTCTATTGACACATCGCCTCTTATTCATTAGTATAGTACCACAATACGACGCTGGGTAGAGCAGTTGGCAGCTCGTCGGGCTCATAACCCGGAGGCCGTTGGTTCAAGTCCAACCCCAGCTAAATTGAGAAAACTGACAGTCATTCGCTGCCAGTTTTTTTTTGATATCCTTC
>JGI20225J20221_1000554_pt1 | contig 60183 bp, 60 predicted proteins | sample BioMet4_FD_20221 | JGI IMG/M metagenome (IMG submission 20221) | reverse complement strand
CAACCATTCGTCAATTACGGGAATGAAATCTCCCAGCACCGGATAGCTCGTTGGCTCGGTATTCGGCAGATTGTCCTCGCTCCAGTCAAGCTGGTAGGCGTACTTTTGGACAGTCTTGAAGCTGTGACCTGTCTTTCGGGAAATTTCTCGCAAACTTAGGTCTTCATTTTCGTAGAGATCTTTGATATTATTTACTTGAGCCATTCTTAACACCTTTCTGCTACCTCCTTAGTCCTTAACAAACTAATGGTAGCGGTTATTTCAGGTGCTGACAATGGCTCACTTTTTATGCCATCTGGGGTGCTAACTTTTTCGAGACCTTTTGCGATACTTTCATTTTACCGAAAACACAATGATTAGCCCAATCTTCAAATAGTTCTGGCTTTTCTGCAGTTGTTGTAAAACTAATTTGAATGCCAGGGTAAGACTGCAGTTGCTGTAGTAAATTTTCTAAATGTGTTTCTTGTTCCAATTTATGCATGGTCTACAAAAGCCTCCTTATTATTTGCGAAAAAGCACTGTAGACTTTATCGGTTTATACACCCGGGCCTATGACAGGGTAAAAGTCGGCTCAATTCCGACTCCCCGGACCATGGGGGTTCTTGCAACGATCCCCCTTTTCCTCTGCCCGCCAGCTGACATGCCATCAGTTGGCGGGTTTTATATATAGCCATTCGATTATAACCATTCAAGCCTTCATTGGTTTCCAGCACTGTAACAGGTGTTTGAAATATAGATTACTATAGGAGGAAAAATTATGAAAATCGTTGCGCTGATTAATCAAAAAGGAGGCGTCGGGAAAACAACTTCTACCGTCAGCCTCGGTGCAGCCCTAGCGAAGTTGAATCAGAAGGTCGTTTTGATCGACCTAGATAGCCAAAGAAATTTGACAAAGACGATACAGTCCGAAGACCATCACAATCGCTCTATTGCCGATCTGATTTATAACGAGGCCTCCCAGCTGGACTACGACCCAAGCCAATACATTTTTCGAAACAAGGTGGAAGGACTGGATTATATTCCGGCATCCCCCATGCTGGCTTCTGCCCCCACAATACTTGCTACAAGCAATGATAGCTTGAGGACTCTCTCAACCATCCTACATCGCGATTACTTCCAGCGATATGATTATATACTCATTGACTGCCGCCCTTCGTTGGATTTGCTTTCGGTCAACGCGCTGGCTGCCAGCGATGAACTCATCGTGCCGGTGGAGCCGGAGCAATACGCTGTGGACGCGCTGGGCGATCTGTGGGCATCATTCGAGCGTACTAAAACCGTAAACCCTAGATTACGCGTGAATGGTATATTGATTACCAAGGCAGATTACCGTCGCAAGCTCACCCGGGAGATAGAAGCCGATCTTCGGCAGACGTTTGCGGATACCGTCTATCAGACGGTTCTGCCGATGCTGTCCGATGCCGCCAAAGCGGCCAGTGAACAGCGCAGCACCGTGCAGATGAAAGACAGCCGCCTGGGTAACCTATATATTGAAGTAGCAAAGGAGGTCATGGCAAGATGCCGATAAAAAATGAAACGCTAAGAAAAATGAAAGAGTCCGGTGCCATAGACGGTACTGGAAAAATGCCGGAAGAGGTTTCAGACCCCTCCGGCTTCTTTGATTCCATGTTTAAACCCGGTCCTTATAAGGGCGGCCACGCTTCAAAAGAAATCAACCTGGAGCTGATTGACCCCTGGCATGACGCCGAGCATACTTCTCAACCGTTCAAGCCGTACTCTAAAGAAAAGCTGGAGGATTTGGCCGAGAATATCCGTCAGAATGGAGTGATTTCTCCGATCACGCTGCGTACCTCCCCCTTTGAGCCCAACCGCTATCAGGTGCTTGTAGGCCATAACCGTGTTGAAGCATCTAAGCTGGCCGGGAAAAAGACAATACCTGCTAATATCATCCAAGCCAGCGATGAAGAGGCAAAATTGATCCTGGTGGACAGTAACCTGTACCAGCGGGATCACCTGTTACATTCTGAAAAGGCGTTTGCCTATAAGATGCGGCTTGACACAATAAAGCAGCAGGGAAAAAGAGTGGATTTAACTTCCACGCAAGTTGCGGGGAAGTTAGAAAGTGCAGATCAACTGGGGCATCAGAGCGGAGAAAGCGGTGATACCATACGACGCTACATCCGCTTAACACACCTCCTCCCTCCTCTGCTGGATATGGTAGATCAGGAGGATGTCCCATTTACCGCAGGTGTCAGCATTTCTTTCCTCTCCCCTGATGCTCAGACACTCCTCCTCCATATCATGGCGGAGTATGGCATTAAGAAAGTCACCCGCAGCCAAAGTCAGGAGTTGAAAGATTTTGCCTCGGATCTGGATGAGGAAAAGATTCTTCGCATCTTCGGAAAAAGCAAGAAATCCCCTGCTCCCAAGCTGCAGAACATTAAGTTTCAGGTGGATTACCCCGCCAAGGTGCTGAAAAAGCTGGTGAATGACATGGTGCTGCAGCAGCGTGTCCGGGATGTGATCGATACTTACGTGAGGGAGACGATGAAATGAGCAATGCTCTGGATGAGCTGTTCAATGGGACGCTGCAGCCGGCGTTCGCCCAGCAGCTTCAGCAGCCCAAGCCCTCCATGAAACTGGATGCTGGGGACGAGCTGAAGGAACTACCCGTTGAAATTTTGAGAGACTTTCCTCCGGAAAAGCATCCCTTCAAGCCCTACACAGCAGAACGGCTTGAGGCTCTGCGGCAGGATATTATTGAACGCGGTATCATTCAGCCCCTCATCGTTCGGCCCATCGGTGAGTTTCAATACGAAATCGTCTCCGGCCATAATCGCCGCACAGCAGCGAGGGAAGCCGGATATACCGTGCTTCCCTGCGTTGTTCGTCAACTCACCGATGATGAAGCGCTGCTGCAAATGCTGTCAACCAACCTGCAGCAACGGCAGGATCTCCTACCATCTGAAAAGGCGTTTGCCTATCGAATGCAGATGGAGACGTTAAAACATCAGGGAGCACGAACAGACTTAACATCGTCCCAATCTGGGACAAGGTTGCGAGCGGATGAAATGATGGCCGAGCAGGCTGGTGAAAGCAGAAATCAGATACAACGGTATATCCGGCTGACCAACCTAATCCCAGCGCTTCTGGACAGAGTTGACGACAAGCAGATCGGTTTCACAACAGGTGAGACTTTGAGCTACCTTGTTCGTGAAAGTCAGCAGCTTGTGGATAACTTTTTCTTCGGCGATCGGAAGCTGTGCGTAGACCAGCACACGGCGGACCGGCTCCGGGAGTTGGAAAACGCCGATGTGTTGACAGTAGAAAAGCTGGAAAGCGAGTTTCTTTCCCCTCCTGTTAAGCCGCTGAAAAAAGTCAGCGTCAGTATGAAGCCGATCCGGCATTGGTTTTCACCTACCGCCACAGAAAAGGAGGTGCAGGATACCATTGTGGCGGCTCTAAAGCTGTATTTTGAGTCTCATCAGTAAGAACATGTGAAAGGAAGCGCTTCGCGTGACAGATCAGGACAAGCTACAGTATTATCAATTTCTTTCGGGGAAGGCAGCCATAAAAATCGTATCCAGCATCCGTACCTGGAAGGACTTCCTGCGATTGACGGGCCGCCTGTATAAATACCCCTACCACGATCAACTCATGATCTACGCACAGCGTCCCGACGCCACGGCGGTCGCTCCCATTGACATCTGGAATAAGCGGATGTATCGTGGAATTCAACGAGGCAGCCACGGCATTGCACTACTGCCGGTAACGACCGGCAAGCTGCGCTATGTTTTCGATGTGTCGGATACATACCCCAGGCGACGGGATAGCCGGCTGCCGCAGCCATGGCAGGTTGGGCCATACCAAGAAGCCGTCATAGCGAATCTCAATGCCGTATACAGCATTGTGGGCAGCCCCATGCCTTCGTTCGCGGAATATCTGTGCGATGCCGCTAAGGATGCCACAGAGCAGGCCCTTGGTGACTTTCTACCTGATTTACAGGAGAAGAAAGAAATCAGCTTCCTGGAGGAACTGGACGAGATCAACCTCCGCCTGCGCTTTCGTCAGACGGCGGCGCAAAGTACAGCCTATGCAATCCTCTCCAGATTTGGTCTGGATGCGGACGAATATATCACTGACGAGGACTTCCCGTATTTGACAGATTTTTCGACGCCGGCGACCGTGAATATCCTGGGTTGCTGCGTCAGCCTTGCGTCGGATCAGATCCTGCGGAGCACGGAAGAGGTACTGAAACATACAGAAAGGCGGAATGAACATGACAATTGCGGAAGAGCTGGGCATGACCTATCATCAGGAAGGGGACGTAATGATTCCCGACCTGACCGTTCCCTCGGAGGAATCACAGCCGGTGGGCCTCTACGGAAGGATGTGGGTGGACAATATGAAGAAACAGCATCCAGGGATCTACAGCAGCCTGATCGTGGAGGGGAAACTCAGCGCCCAGGCGCAGGAGATCGACCGGACGGCCAACGAGCGGATCGAACGGATCGTAAAGTCAATGGCGGAGAAGGATGGGACGAACGAGGAGCTGAAGGCCCGGGATCAGATGCGCTGGGTGGGCCTGATGAACAATTACAAGCACAGCGCGGAGGAGATCATGCTGAGCGAACTGATCAACTGACCTTTTTTTCCGACGCGGCAACTGAATATGCAAAAGAAGCGGAGAGCGAACAGCCCTCCGCTTCTTCTATCCCCTGGGAAGAGATTGACACGGAGCTGCGCAAAGGAACCGGCACAGGGGACGGCAAGCGACGTATCTACGAGCTGTATCCCCATCATCCGGAGCGGAAAGGCGCTGCGGACTTCCTGAAAGAAGAGTACGGTTGGTATGGCCACAGTCACACGTATGCGGACGGCTCCAGCGGTTTTGTGGATTATCAGCCTGGCAGCGGAATGAAGCTGCGGCACTATGGTTCCGACGCACAGGATTTTCAGCTGTCCTGGAATGCCCTTGAGCGGCGCGTGAGGCTGCTGATTACAGAGGGAACATATTTCACAGAGGATGAACAACAGTGGCAAGAGGAGCGAGACGAGGATACTCAGAACGCCGAGGACACTTTCGAGGACGTTGATCCCACCGTCATTCGAGAACATCTTCGGCAGGTCGGCATTGAAAACGGACAGGTAGTCGATTCTGAGGCACTGAATAACAGTTCACTTATCCGAACGGTGACGTCAGATGTGGAGCGACTCTCCCGGGAAGATCAGCCAGCTGCGGCACCCACCACAAACTTTCCGGAGATTGCGGCGGAGAATTTCCGTATCACGGATGATCGTCTGGGTGAGGCTGGGCCGAAAGCCAAGTACACCTACAACGTCGAAGCAATTAAAACGCTGCAGGTCATTAATCAGGCGGGCCGACGGGCACTCAACGGTGAGCAGGAAACTCTTTCCCGTTATGTGGGCTGGGGCGGCATTCCACAGGCGTTTGAAACTGCCAATTCCTCCTGGACCGATGAAGCCCGGAAACTGAAAACGCTGCTTTCTCCGGAGGAATACGAATCCGCGAAGGAATCCACACTCACTGCCTTCTATACCAGTCCGGTAGTAATCCGGGCCATGTATCAGGCGCTGGAGCAGCTGGGTTTCCGTCAGGGAAACATCATCGATCCCGGTTGCGGAATTGGCAACTTCATGGGGATGCTGCCGGAGAGCATGTCCGGCAGTCGTTTTTACGGTGTGGAGCTAGACAGCATCACGGGCCAAATCGCCCAACTGCTGTATCCCAAGAATCGCATTGCCATCCAGGGCTTTGAATCTGCGGACTTTCAGGACAGCTTCTTTGATGTCGCCATCGGGAATGTTCCCTTCGGACAATTCAAAGTGCTGGATAAGCGCTATGACAAGTACAATTTCCTGATCCACGATTATTTCTTCGCCAAGGCGCTGGATAAGGTCCGACCCGGTGGCCTGGTGCTATTCATCACCTCTAAGGGAACCATGGACAAAGAAAATCCGTCCGTGCGCCGCTACCTCGCCCAGCGGGCGGAGCTGCTGGGAGCTATTCGCCTGCCCAACAACACATTCCGGGCAAACGCCGGTACGGAGGTCACATCGGATATTATGTTTCTGCAGAAACGTGACCGGATGACGGTTGAAGAGCCGGACTGGGTGCATCTTGACTTTGATGCCAACGGCATCAAAATGAACCGTTACTTCATCGACCATCCGGAGATGATCCTGGGTGAAATGGTGATAGAAAGCACGCAGTTCGGCCCTGACTCCACCTGCAAGCCACATGTCGGCGTGGAGCTGTCCGCGCTATTGCAGGCAGCCATTGCCAATATCCACGGGCAGATCACTGAAGCAGCGGAGATCAACCCAGAGGAGACGGAAGACCGTTCGCTGCCGGCAGATCCGTCAGTGCGGAATTTCTCCTATGCCCTGGTAGACGATCAGCTCTATTACCGGGAAAACAGCCGCATGAAGCCTGTATCGGTCTCCGCGATGGCAGAGAACCGGATCAAGGGCATGATCGCCTTACGGGATTGCGTTCGCACCCTGATCGAGTACCAAACGGAGGATTACTCCGACGATGCCATTCAGAAGGAACAGCAACAGCTTAATTCCATGTATGATGCCTACACCAAAAAATACGGTCTATTGAACAGCCGGGGTAACAAACTGGCATTCTCAGATGATTCCTCGTATTGCCTGCTCTGTGCCTTGGAGGTGCTGGATGAGGACGGAAATCTGGCGCGCAAGGCCGACATGTTCACCAAGCGCACCATCCGGCAGCGCACCGTCATCACCACCGTGGACACCGCTGCGGAAGCCCTGGCTGTCTCCCTGGCAGAAAAGGCGGGGGTGGATATGGGTTATATGGCCACTCTTACCGGTAAAACTGAAAAGCAGATTGAATGCGATTTGGCTGGCGTCATTTTTCGTCTCCCCGAGCCGGATACCGAATCCGCACCACACTTCGTGCCGGCTGACGAGTATCTGTCCGGAAACGTTCGGGAGAAGCTGGAACAGGCCAGGTTGGCGGCAGAGGCCAACAATAGTTACGTACCCAACGTGAAAGCGCTCGAAGCCGTGCAGCCCACGCCCCTGAAAGCCAGCGAGATCAGCGTTCGTCTGGGCGCAGCCTGGCTCCCGGTGGACATTTCAAAAGACTTCATCTTTTTCCTATTAGCTCCCGGTAAAAACGCCGCTAAAAACATCAAAGTTCATTATTCACCCTATACCACGAGCTGGACAGTAGAGGGAAAAAACAGTGATGACGGCAATATCAAGGCCAATAGCACCTACGGAACCAAGTACATAAACGCATATAAGATCATTGAGGAGACGCTGAACCTGCGCGACGCCCGGGTCTACGACTACATCGAAGATGGCGATGGAAACCGAAAGCCGATCCTAAACAAAAAGAGAACGACCATTGCGCAGCAGAAGCAGGATCTGATCAAGACGGCGTTTACCGAGTGGATCTGGCAGGACCAACCCCGGCGGGAGCAGCTGTGTAAGCTCTACAACGAGACGTTTAACAGCACCAGGCCCCGCCAGTATGACGGGAGCCACCTGCAGTTTCCGGGCATGAATCCCGAAATTTTGCTGCGGCCCCATCAGGTGAACGCTATTGCCCATATCCTCTACGGCGGCAACACGCTGCTGGCCCATGTGGTGGGTGCCGGCAAGACCTATGAAATGGTTGCGGCTGCGATGGAAACCAAGCGCCTGGGCCTGTGCCAGAAATCTCTGTTTGTGGTGCCCAATCACCTCACAGAGCAGTGGGCCTCGGAGTTTCTGCAGCTCTATCCCGCAGCGAATATTCTGGTGGCCACTCGGAAGGATTTTGAAACGCAGAACCGGAAAAAGTTCTGCGGCCGCATCGCCACCGGCGATTACGACGCCATCATTATCGGCCACAGCCAATTTGAGAAGATTCCCCTGAGCTTTGAACGACAGAAGCGATCCATCGATAATCAGATCGACGAAATCACCTTGGGCATTGTCGATGCGAAGAGCAGCCGCGCTGAAAATTTCACCATTAAGCAGATGGCCAAGACAAAAAAGAGCCTCCAGATAAAGCTGAAGAAGCTAAACGACCAGTGCCGCAAGGACGACCTCATCACGTTTGAAGAGCTTGGTATCGACCGGCTGTTTGTGGATGAGGCACACTACTATAAAAATATGTTCCTCTTCACAAAAATGCGGAATGTTGCCGGCATTGCTCAGACCGAAGCGCAGAAATCCAGCGATCTGTTTATGAAGTGCGAATACCTGGATGAGCTGACAGATGCCCATGGCGCTATTTTTGCCACTGGTACACCGATCTCTAACAGCATGGTGGTGCGCCCGTAAGGGGCTGTAATAATCTTACCTTGAGCAAGTAATAGGGCAAGGTATCAATGCAATTTGATTGCACCCTATCGTCACCTGACTTATCCGAAAAGGGAAACCTGACGGGGAGTGTAGCATGTCAGAGGACACGGAACACCGAAACTTCCAAGGTGTTTGCGTGGTAGTGACGAAAAGTTATGAACAAGGATGAAAGCTAAACTGCCTGAAGGACAGTCGGAGATTGGGCAAAATGTTGCTCCATGCGTACGGAAGTTATACTCGCATGTACTTTGGCGGATATGAGTCTGCCATGCGTATCCACATGATACCCAAAGTAAATCAGCCACAGGATAGTGGAAAACGACGAACGTCACATCCGAAATCATAACAGGCTTATGTTATTACAGTTCTAAACGGGGATTGCCTTAGGTGAAGTGCCAGATTGCTGGCTATAGGCGCTATGAAAAAAGCGGCCTTGAATATTCACTATGGCAACAGAGTTTCCGTAGTAGTAGAGGACGGGAAAGCCGTCCACATGGCGAAGGGAGACAGTCTTTCTTCAATACAATCAAAAAGGAAAGGTGCGTGAGGCATCATGAGAAGTCCCGAAAATGTATTGAAAAGTTTAAGTGAACATGCAAAAAACAAATCGTACAGGTTTGAACGATTATACCGCAACCTGTACAACCCCGAATTCTATCTGCTTGCCTACCAGAATATTGCTACCTCACAGGGCAGCATGACGGCAGGTACAGATGGAAACACACTGGATGGTATGAGTATGGAGCGCATTGAAAATGTCATTGCAAAGCTGCGCGATCACTCGTATCAGCCGAACCCGGCAAGGCGTGTATATATTGCCAAGAAAAACAGCAGTAAAAAACGCCCTCTGGGTATACCGTCAACGGACGACAAACTGATTCAAGAAGTCGTCCGCATGATTTTAGAAGCAATCTATGAGCCGACCTTCTGTGAATATTCTCACGGTTTCAGACCGAACAGAAGCTGCCATACGGCATTAAGCGAAATCACAACGCTGTTCACTGGTGCAAAATGGGTCATTGAGGGCGACATTAAAGCTTGCTTCGACAGCTTTGACCACCATATCACCGTCGAGCTCTTGAGAAGACGCATTGAGGATGAAGCATTTCTATCCCTGATGTGGAAGTTTCTGAGGGCTGGGTATATGGAGCAATGGTCATATCATTCCACATACTCCGGCTCACCGCAAGGCTCCGGGGTAAGCCCTATCCTGGCAAACATCTATCTAAATGAACTGGATGTGTTCATACAGAGCTTGAAGCTGGACTATGACAAAGGAAGTTCAAGATGCCGCAAAGTACACAAAGACCATGATAAAGTGCGCTGGGCATTCCGAAAAGCTAAAAAGAACTTGGAAAATGCCCACACAGAAGAAAATCTGAAAGCATTCAAAGGAGCACAGAAAGTAATGTTGACTACTTCCCATCTTGATGAAATGGATGAGGGGTATAGACAGCTTCAATACAATCGCTACGCTGATGATTTTCTGATTGCTGTATCCGGTCCCAAAGAGGATGCTCTAAAAATTAAAGAGCAAGTGCGGTCATTCTTACAAAACAGCCTGCGTCTGACCATGTTTGAGGAAAAGACACACATAACACATTCGTCGGAAATGGTGCGGTATCTGGGATATGACATAAGAGTGTCCCGGAGTCAGGATACTAAGCGAACAAAAAAAGGGTTACAGCGTGTATGGTATGGAAAAGTGCAGTTGTATGTACCAAAGGAAAAATGGATTGCAAAGCTGCATGAGTACGGAGCTTTAAAAATCAAAAAAGGCGAAAAAGGAAAAGAGATATGGAAACCACTCCACAGAGGTGCGCTTATGCCTCTTGACGATGTGGCAATCATCAGCAAATACAACTCTGAACTCAGAGGTCTCTATAACTACTATCGTCTAGCAATCAATGTGTGTAATCTGGGGAAATTCCATTCTATCATGCGTGGTAGCTGTCTTAAAACACTGGCGGCTAAGTATAATTCTTCCGTCATGAAGATGTACACCAAATACCGCAGCAAAGACGGCGACTTTGGCGCAAACTACAACACAAAGAGTGGAATCAAACGGTGCGAGTTTTACAATGACGGCTACAAACGCAACAAGAAGGTTGCACCTGTATTTGTGGATATCATGCCGCAGTACAGAACAATGATAAAGCCCGCAAGCCTTGCAGGTCGCCTGATAAAGGGCAAATGTGAGATGTGTGGCGAAAATCCCGTCAAAGTGTACATGCACCATATTAAGCGTTTGAAGGACTTAAATTCAGATAACGTATTTGATGTACTGATGATGCAAAAGCGGCGTAAGTCTTTGGCTCTCTGCCCCAAATGCTACGAAGCAGTACATTCGCTTAAACTTTGAAAGATGGCGAGCCGTGTACATTGAGAGGTGTAAGCACGGTTCTGGAGGGGGTTATGCCAAGACCGCCGGCGCAAGTCAGTATGGCGTGGCATTGCCTACCTTATGAGTTATTCACCATGCAGCGGTATCTGCAGTACGGCCTGCTCAAACAGCACGACTTGCAGAACTTCGATTCCTGGGCGTCCACCTTTGGCGAAACGGTAACAGCAACGGAGCTTTCACCGGATGGGAAGAGCTTTCGGGCCAAGACACGATTTGCCCGATTCTACAATCTTCCGGAGCTGATGAGCATGTTCCGCGAGGTGGCGGATATCCAGACTGCGGATATGCTGGATCTCCCGGTGCCGAAGGTAAACTACCAAGCAATCGTCATTAAGCCCAGCGCAATTCAGGAAAAACTGGTTGAGTCCCTTTCCGAGCGGGCCGATCAGGTGCGCAACCGCAAGGTGGATGCGAAGAAGGACAATATGCTGCTGATCACCAACGACGGCAGAAACCTGGCGCTGGATCAGCGGCTGTATGATTCCTCGCTCCCGGATGATGAAAACAGCAAAGTGTCCACCTGCGCACAGAAAGTGTATGAGCTGTGGGAGAAAAGTCGGGAACAGCGGCTGACGCAGCTGGTTTTCTGCGACCTGTCTACGCCCAAAAGCGATGGCCAGTTCAGCATTTACAACGATCTCCGGAAGAAACTGATTGCCAAGGGTATCCCCGAAAATGAGATTGCCTTTATCCATGATGCCAAGACCGAGGCTGCCAAGCAGGAGCTGTTTATCAAGGTTCGCACGGGAAAGGTACGGATATTGATGGGCAGCACGGCTAAGATGGGAGCCGGTACGAACGTGCAGGACCGCCTGATCGCCTCCCATGACCTGGAGTGCCCCTGGCGGCCCTCCGATCTGGAGCAGCGGGCCGGGCGCATTGTGCGTCAGGGAAACCAGAATCCCGAGGTGGAGATCCTGCGTTATGTCACAGAGCGCACCTTTGACGCCTATCTCTATCAGCTGGTGGAGAGCAAGCAGCGGTTCATCAGCCAGATCATGACCTCCAAATCCCCCGTCCGGTCTGCCGAGGATATTGACGAGGCGGCGCTGTCTTACGCTGAAATTAAGGCTCTTGCCACTGGCAACCCCTTGATTAAGGAAAAGATGGACCTGGATATTGAGGTAGCGCGCTTAAAAGTTCTGAAAAGCAGCTATCTATCTCAGAAGTATGCGCTGGAGGACCAGATCACTAAACTGTATCCAGCTAAGATTGCGGACTGTGAAGCCCGAATCCGTGGCTTTCAGGCAGATATTATCCAGGCTGCAGCGCAGACCGCCCCCAACGCAGACGGGTTTTCACCCATGGTCATTGCTGGTAGCCCGTACACAGATAAGGAGTTGGCCGGAAAGGCGATTCTGGCAGCCTGCCAACAAATGAAAAGCCCCGTGCCAGTGAATCTGGGAAGCTACCGGGGCTTTTCTATGGAGCTGTCCTTTGACGAAATCAACAAAACCTTCAAAATCGTTTTGAAAAGCGGACTACGGTATCGCGTTACCCTGGGCGATGACGCTTTCGGCAATATCACCCGCCTGAATAACGCTGTGGCGAGCCTGCCAAAAATGCTCGGCGACGCCAGGGAAAATCTGGAGGATCTCCGTAATCAGCTAAAAAACGCGCAGGATGAGACCCGCAAACCCTTTGCGCAGGAGACGGAGCTGAAGCTCAAGTCCGGCCGGCTGGCCATGTTGAATGCCAGGCTGAATCTGGAAGAACATGAGGCGATTTCGGAGGCTGCAGCGCTGGACGATCAGGATGAAGAAATGGAACTTTAAAAGGAGGGTTCAAGTATGGCAGAGTTGGAAATCTATCAGCTGAAGGATATTCCGGAGAACAGGTATCGAAGATGGCTTGGATACGACGGTCTCGGTAAAATGGGGGAGACACCACAGTTCACCAATTATGAGAAAACCTACTCAATGCAGCTGCGGGACACCCCCACTCCAGAGCAAGTGTTTGAGAAATTTAATTTGAGCAGACCGCAGGATTTCAGGGGCCATTCACTCTCGACCAGCGATATTATTGTTTTCCGAACGGAAGATCAGTCGGTCGCCCAATATGTGGACAACGTATCTTTCGTTCGTCTTCCGGATTTTGAGCGACAGCTATTTGAAAATTATAAGAGGGAAGAAAAAACAGAGCTGGTAGGCTACCTGCGCTACCTGGATACCAATGAGCAGATCCCCTACACCGATCCGGATGCCTATATCGCGGCGTATAAGGAGGGGCTGTACGATCTGGGGCCAAACACCGTGCGGGCCGTGACGCTGACAAAGGACCTCGGCGTCCGGTATGAGATCAACAAGCTGCTGGTGGGCGAATTTGGCGAGACGGTGCCCGATAAGGAAACCTGGATCAAGGCTAAGATCCACAGCAATGCGATACAGGAGGCGCTGCGGGAGCAGGCCCGGTCCGAACCGGATGCGGAACTGGAGTTGTAAAAACAATGCAGAAGGCGACAGTGGTGAGCTGTCGCCTTTTATTTATGAAGGAGGCTCAATATGGTAAGAGATTTCTGGGATAATGACAGACCACAATTTTTCAAATATTTCTACTCAGGGGAACAGGATCAGGAGGCGAATGAATTTCAACGTAAAACAGGCTGGCATAAAATTTGGGCCTCTAAGTCCCAGGGTATGAACGGCGATACCTGGATTCTATACCGCAGCATACCGGATCTGCCTAAACACTTACAGGATTATGCAAGGGGGCAGGAAAAAATAGAAGAGATGGTTGATCAGCAGGGCTGCCGGGCATTCCCCGACGGCCCTGCCTTTGAGCCAGAGCTTTAAAAGGAGGTTCGTGTAATGGATAAAACCCGCTTGTTTGTGGACATGGACGGTACCCTTGCAAGATTCAAAGCGGCTGAATTGGAGGAGCTGTACCGCCCCGGATACTTCGCGGATTTGGAACCGCAGCAGTCCGTTGTAGACGCGATTCGCCTGGTCTGCCAATCCCACCCAGATATTGAGGTCTACATTCTCTCGGCAGCTCTGTCGGATAGCAAGACAGCGGTCGCAGAAAAGAATCTATGGCTGAACCAGAACCTGCCGGAGCTGGAAAAGAGCCACCGCATTTTTCTTCCCTGTGGTAAAGAAAAAGCCGCATACGTTCCCAACGGCGTCGGTAAGAACGACTTTCTGCTGGATGACTATACCGCAAATCTCATCGACTGGTCCCAGCACGGGGGAAAGGGCATCAAGCTGCTTAACGGCATCAATCATACGCGCGGGAGCTGGCTGGGAAGTCAGCTGCGATACGACAAGGACCCCGCACAGCTGGCCCTAAACATAATTCAAATTCTGGATCGAGCATCGCTTGTGCGTGATGAAAAGCCAATGCCAAATCTGGAGAAGTACAGTGACGCCATGGAGCAGGCAGGTTATGAGCCAGTAAATGCCGATACCTCCAGCAGCGAACTTGTGCTTTGGCGGGATCAGCAGAGCGGCAAGATCCTCGGCCCGGATGGTACTGACAGCGTGAAGGGGTTCCTTGCCAAGGTGGGCCGGCGCATGAATGCCGGGTATGAGATCATCCAGACCGTTGATGCCGCAGACAAAACCTTTGTACTGGGGGAGAGTGATAAGTCGCCTGAGCGGTTCGTCACCTGGCGTCAATTTAGTCGGGGTTCAAAAACCTTCTATGAGTGTGGCCACTATTTTCAGGAAAAACTCGCAGCTCAGAGGGATCTCTTGCAGCGTGGGCTGGAAGCCGTGGATGACGAGGCCCAGGTTGTGCAGGCTAGTGTGCCACGCATCACAGAGAAAAGTGAGAATATCCACGTTGACGGCCATGAGGGCACCTGGTACACAATTAGCCGCGAAGCCATCAATGGCGTGGACTACTTCCTTCTGGAGCATGAGCAATACGGCGACGAGGTCGCCAGCGTCATTGTCAACGATAAGGGTCAGGTGATTTGCGAGGATATCTGGAACGGTTTTGACGATCTGGCGGATTTCCTGCCGGAATCCATGTCATCTGCAGAACAGAATTCTTTCATCCGGGATATGAAGTCTCCAAGACCCATGTCCGAGAATGAGAAAAAAATCTATAGTACGCTAATCGATCTGCAGGCCGCGCGCGCAATTGACGCGCATGAGGGGGAGTATGGCGCTGACGGCTTCCGGGCATTCCCCGGAAGCTTTGATTTTGAACCGGAACTTTAAATTGAGGAGGGATTGTATGGCACAGGCCGCTGTGCAGCAGGCCACAGGGAGACGCCTGTATTTCACTGAGGAACAATACCGCTTTGCCAGGGAAAGCTGCAGCGCGCTGGAGTATGCTGTCAGCCGCAACTATCCCTTGGTACGCAAGGGCAACTATTATACAATGAAAGACCATGACAGTATGGTCTTTACGATAGATGGTCGCTGGTTCTGGAATTCACAATCACTCCGGGGGCGGGCCATTGAATTTATCACGCATTACGAGGATAAGACACTTTCAGAAGCTGTGCAGATCTTGAATCATGTCGAGGGCCAGACCTACGCCGATGTGTTGTCAGAGCGGAAAGTTTACAGTCCCCCAACTGCTCAAAAGGTTTCCTATACACCCAGACCTCCGGAGCCGATAGAGAAGGCTCCTTTTGTTTTGCCGGCGCAGTCGCAGGATTTCCGGAGAATGTTCGGCTATCTGTGCGGTACCCGCAAGCTGGATCGTGAGATCCTCAAGGACGTGATTTGCCAGGGCAATCTGTACGAAAGTGCTCACCGCTACGTCAACAAAAGCACCGGCGAGCTGAAGGAGATCCACAACGCGGTGTTTGTTGGACGTGATGCCCACGGCGAGCCGAAGAGCGCCTTCCAGCGCGGCCTTGCTTCTATGGGGGAAAACACTACCTACAAGCGCGATGTGCCCGGCTCAGACCCGTCTGCGGCTTTCTGCCTGCCTGGCCGAGAGGGCGTCGAGACGGTCATCGTCTTTGAAGCATCCATTGACGCCATCTCCCACGCCTGCATCTACAAAGATGCCGGCCTCGATTACAAGGACTATGACCGCATTGCCCTGGGCGGCACCGAGAAGACCGTCGGCCTCACCACATACCTGCAGACCCATCCGCAAATTTCCCGTGTGGTCATCGCTATGGATGAGGACGCAGCCGGCAGGACAGCAGATCGGAGTATCCGGTCACTGCTGCCAGAAGGGCAATACAAGATCATCAGCCAGCACCAAAGCATGGGCAAGGACTGGAACGATTATCTGCTACAGTGGCGGCAGGTTGCGGAGGAATGCTCCGGCTATCTCACCACGACGCTGTGTGGGATGCCGTGCGAGAAAGAAGCCGCCCGCATTCACTACCTTGATGATCGCGGCCACATGAAGGCCACCATGGCCTTTGCCAACGAGCAGGAATATCGCCGCCAGGTACGGCTGGCCCTGAACGGTGGGCAGCGGATTGTGGCGGAGACGCCGGCGCAGCAGGAGCGCATCCGCAAAGCCAGGGAACAACATTCCCCAGCTCACATGAAAGAAGAAAAAGGGCCGCAGATTGAGGAACCGGAATTATGAAGGAGGCTATCAGCATGTCACAGGCACAGAATTACATACGGTTGGAGTCCATGCTGCAGCGCAGCAGCCAGGCCGAAGATCCTGCTTATCAGGCGGCTTTGTATCTGCTTTCCACAGATACCGAACTGACGGAGCTGGCCTGCAAGTACATCGACGGCGACGGCATCCGGTTCACCGGTATCAAACGGGCCACAACCGGCTATGATGAAAAGACTCGCCAGCTGATTGACGTGGCCCATAACTTGTTTTCTTATAACAGTCCCTGCAAGGTTACTCCGTTTGATCTCTCCCGCCTGGGATACCCGAAGCTGGAGCAGGTGTGCTCCGCGCTCTATATCGCATACGGCCAGGTCGCGGTGCAGATCCTTGACCGGGACAAGGCCCACCCGCAGCTGAAGCTGGACGACAGCCATTACCGTCGAGCCATTCAGATCCAGCAGCAGTTCGAGCAAATGACAGCAGCTGCGACAGAACAAAACGCTGGGGAGATGGAGATATAGAGTACGCTCAATGCCTTGCCCAGCTTGCCTCCACAGTGAAATCAGAGTATAATGAAAGGACACAATGCCATGGAAAAAGCATCAGATGAGATATTTCGCAACCGCGCGCTGCCGGATGGTGGAGAGTTCCAAGATGTGACCAACTGTGAAAGCTGCCTGGAAGAATTGGTTTTCGCTATGAAAGACAACCACCACAAATTTTCAATTGGCCTGCGTACCATTCTGTACTGCCTGGCCATTGCAGAAAAGGAGGGTTCCGTTCCTCGCATCCCCTCCCAATGGTGGGATGAGGTGCGGTGCTATTATCCCTGATTCTGGGGGAGAATTTGAATGGACTTCTTCAAGGTGAACCCGGGCCTGTCACGCATCTGGCCGATCCTTCGCACAAGCTATGAGACGGCAACCGGGCAGAACAAAAAATATAAGCGGAAGAGCAGATCCGGATTGTCCTATTTTGCCGTCTGCCCTATCTGCGACAATCCCATCCAGCTCATAGGGCTTTACAGAGATACCGCCGAGAGCGGAAGGAAGCCATACGGGAAGCATTGCCGACATACAGTTCCTGATCTGGCAGAATACGATGAAGACGCATATTTGGATTGCCCATATTCCGATCCCAATAGGACACCTCCAACCTCACGGTGTAAACTCGAGAGCCGCATATCCAAACAGATCCTGCAACTGCTCCATGATCAGTTTGATCGCGTAATGTACATCCTTTCCAAAGATACCGGCATATACTTCTCCCAGGCCATGGCGGAAAAGATGCTCCAGAGCTATATTTCTAGAGAGGGTTGGTCGTTCCGCGATGCGGCTCCATACAATCTCCCCTGGACGTTTGTAGAGGGGCAAGCGGCGCTTCCGCTATTCGGTCAGCGTATCCGGAAGGGATGCGCATTGTACGACGCAATAGCAGCCAACTGCCCCACCGTGTGCTTTGATGAATCAACTGGCGGCGATTCCGTGCGAATTCAGCGGAATCCCGGGCAATACGTTGATCTGAACTTCACGTTTGTATCACACATACATACCGTGCAGGAAGATCATTTGAATGAATCGATAGACTTATGGGTTCATAGCGGAGAGCCACCGGATCTAAAAACCGTATACAGAGCTCCTTTGCAGATTCAAACGGATTACTTCCTGAATCTGATTGCGCTGTCTGATGAGCGCAGCCACAGGAACCAGAGACTACTGGAAATCGCCCACGAGCTGCTGAAGGACATGCTGTAGAGCAATTTTGGTCGTCTTTCCCTCTGGTAAGCCCCACGGCGGGCGCGCCGGTTTCCGCCTCCGGGCGGAAAACCATTCAGAAATCGCTTTGCGATTTGGAATGGCAGGATAAGGCGTGTTACACACGCCGCTCAACAGCTTGATGGCAAAGCCATCAACATGTGTTACACGCATAGAATCTGTAACACATATGTAACACATTTTTGAGTTGGACCGTTGACAATCCACTGAAAGGCTTGCAAAATAAGAGTATGTTTTAATCTGTACAGTTGGGAGGGTGCCCATGAGCCAATATGATGAAATCCTTTCTATATGGCGCAGCAAACAGATCCGGACCGCAGCAGAGCTTTCCGTTGAGATGAACGGTAACGGTGCCAAGTTTATCTATCATAACGGGAAAATTGAGAATGACCAGATTACGTACCATGACACGCGGGAAATCTTCGACCGAGGCGGCGTTACATCCTATACCGGTGATGTGCGAACGCTTTTCGAGATCCAGAATCTCTGTGCCGGATACGCCCGTTATCTTTCCGCATTTGATGCCAAGGAGCCTGTTACAGAGACCCTCCTGAAAGAACTGCACAGTATCCTTACTCAGGGGACCTATGATGTGCGACGCTACGAGATCGGAGAACGACCTGGCTCCTATAAGCAGCATGACTATGTAACCGGGCGCGAGGAAGTCGGCGCACTGCCGGAAGATGTGCCTGAAGAGATTGGTGACCTACTCTCGGAAATGGAAGAGGTTACGGATGCCAGCGCTCTGACCGCAGCTGCATACTTCCACGCAAAGTTTGAAAACATCCATCCATTTGCTGACGGGAATGGCCGTACTGGGCGTTTGATGATGAACTACATCCTGGTGCTGCACAATCACCCGCCCATTATCATCTTTGAAGAGGATCGGAAGGAGTATTACGCAGCTCTGGAGAAGTTTGATGCAGAGCTGGATCTGAAACCCCTGACAAACTTCTTGAAGAGGCAGACGGAAAAAACCTGGGAGCGCTATTTAGAACGGCAGCGGAGACGTGAACTCCGGCAGGGTACGGCTAAGCTGACTACTGAGCCGATTCCTGATAGCGAACCAGAACTCTGATACCGAGAATGACCCTTACTTTAAAAGTAAGGGTCATTTTTTGAACCTACTGTTTTTCAAAGGGGGATTTAATGAAACACTCAGAGGAAAAGAGCGCCTACCGCCCCGTGCGCTGCTCCAGGGAGCTGGACGAGACGCTGGGCCGGTTGGCAGCAGAGCAGCGCATTTCCAAAAGTGAAGTGCTGCGTAATCTTGTTGATCGGGGACTTGTTTCTATCGGTGCGAAGGTAGACGATGACTATCTATATGAGCTGGTGAAACGCGCTGTGAAAGAAATTATGAGGCCACAGGTGGAACGACTGGCGGCAATTTCGGCCAAGGCCACCCAGATCTCCAGCGCGGCATTCTTCATGAGCATCTACGCCGCCACGCGCAGCTGCTCCCCATCCGAGCAGCAGGAAATTGAAGAGGCTGCCGGCACGGCCCGCGAGCTTGGCATCCAGTACCTGAAACTGAAAGATCAGGATCTGGACGCCTTTATCAAGAAAGGGGCGAAACAAATTGCAGAAGATGAGTGAGGGATTCTTATGGGATTAAAACGCACAATTACCACAGATGGACGGATCAACATCGGGGATGAAGCACGGGGCGAAACACTTACCGGGAAAGTAACCATATCCGGGTCTGACCGTGGCATCCTGATTGCTCCGTATTGCCCCGGGGATGAAGGACGGCCCGAGTGTAAGGTAACCACCTGGGACAGCGGCAGGCGAATCTTCCTGCCGGTACAGTTCCGAGAAAAAGTGAATCTTAAGCCGGGCGATATGGTGGATCTGGTATTCCGTGCGGATGGAGCCATTCTGCTGGTGCCAGCTATTGACACCTGCGCTCTGTGCGGCAAACCATCCGAAGATATGACCGTTATGGAAAACGGGCGCAAGGTCTGCAGGGACTGTATCAAGAAGCTCTGCACCGGCAATAAGCCATAATGCCGGACAAGATCCCGGAACTGTTTGTCTATAAACAGTCCTACAAAGCACGGAATATCCCGTCCACCGCTGTGTTGAACCAGAAGCACCTGATCTACATCGCTACCCGTCCTGGAGTCATGTGCAATCCGGAGTGCGGCTTTGGGCTTTGGGGCAAGCTGCCGGGCATGGTCAGCAGCCAGAATATCAACGACCTGCGGCTAGCCAGAAAAGAGATCGGGGCCGCGTCAGCGGATCACACGCTTTACCGTGCCGTCCTCTCGGTAGATAAACAAACCGCGCAACAGTACGATCTTTATAACAGGGAAACCTGGCAGTCTCTCGTCAACACAAAGATTTCCGTGATCCAGCGGGAAATGCGCATTAAGCCGGACAACTTTCGCTGGGTGGCCTCCATGCATTATAAAAAGCGGCATCCCCACGTGCACATCATTTTCTGGGATGCCGGCAAAGAGCCTCGAACGGAATACATCCCCAAAGAGCGGTTTGAAGAAATGTCAGAGCGGATCAGAACCACCTTATCCCGGGCCGTGTATTACGCCGAAGAGCTGAAGGCTGCCCAGGGCGAACAGACGGATGCAGCAGCGGCGGCAAGGCTCCAACTGAAGGCGTTATTAAAAGAGGCTAATCTGGCGGACGCGCTGAATCTGGATCATGTGAAACAATGTCAGCTGGATGACCTGGGTCAGCGGCTGGCGGAACTGGCCAGGAAGTTGCCGGCGACCGGGCGGTTGAAATACAAACTGCTGCCCGATGCATACAAGGCGGAATTAAACGCCTACCTTGACCTGGTGATGAACCTTCCGGACTTCGCCAAGCTGGAGCAGAAGTACGCCTCCCTGGTCGAGGAAGTCAGCCGGATGTATGGCAATGACGCGGGACAATCAGAAGTATTTCAGGAAAAGGCGCATGTGAAACTCTACACCGACCTGGGCAATGAGGTTTTGAAGTCTCTGAAAGAATACGCCATGCAGCTGGAGGGGCAGGAACCGCCCCAGACCATTCAGGAGCTGTGCCGGGTGACACAGTTTACCGCCCAGCAGATCCTACGCGAGAATCCAGGGTTCAGGCAGCTGTTATCCCTGTTGCCCAAAACACGTACACCGACCTCTGAATTGATGAAAGATCGTGCGATAAAAAAGCTGGTGGATCAGCTAACGCAGGAGCTGGCGAAGGATATTCGCGTCCGCCCCAAGGCAGAGGGCTATGCGAAGGCGGCATCCACCGATGACAAGGCTTCTGCAAAAGAGAGAAAGGACAGTGCCTATCATGCACTCTATCAGGCTATGAATGCTGTCATTGTGGATACCATGCGTAAAGAGATGGGATATGAACGTCAGCAAAACCGAGACATGGCCATGATGAGCTTACTCCGCCTGTTTCGCAGCGGCAGCCAAAGCAAAAACCAGGCACAGAGCCAGCGTGACCTGCAGCGTGAAAAGTATCGGAACCTCTCCGAAACGGCAAAGCGGGATCTGAGAAAGAAGCGGCAGCAGGAGGGCAACTGGTCGATGGAGTTTTAATGTTTCTCTTGCAAATAATCCCAATATATGGTATAGTAAATTTAGGAAGATATAACATTTTTTAGGAGGCCATCAGCATGAAAAAGAAAATCAAAGTTGCGACTGCTCTGACGATTTGCGGCGTAGTGCTCGTTGGTGCGATCTATTATACGAATAGCATCTACATCCCCAACGCGAAAAAGGATCTGGCAGAAAAAGAGGACTCCTCCGCGCAGGCCGATCAGTCCAGCGATTATCATTACACCATCAGCTCTATTCAAGGCGATCAGGGTGCAGCCGGCAGCAGCAGTTCGGACAGCAGTGTTCAGGTGACGAAGGAATCCAACGGCGACGTAACAATCAACCGCACCTGGGATGCCAAAAAGGGCGACTTGGATACCTCCACCGCTTCTCCCGACTCCAAGACCAGCGCCAACATCGGCAGCGGTGGTGCAAAGATCATCGGCTCGGACGGGACGTATCAGGGTGAGACTCCGGCCAAATCTAGCAGCTCTACCACAACCAAAAGCACAACCTCCGGCACTTCCAAATCGTCCAGCAGCTCTACGACTGCTACAAAAAAAAGCGACAGCACCAGTACCTCCAGTTCCACACCAAAGAATGGGGATACCCGTACTGTAAATGGACAAAAGCAAATCTATGACGAGGTTTTTGGATGGGGTGTTGATACCAGCGGCGGAACTCTGGACAACATCGAAATGGCCCCTCCCTCCGGTGAATATGTTGGTGATTTTGGTTAATAACCAGATGCTAATTTAATAGAATGGACTCTCTGCGCCGCATCGGGTGCAGAGAGTTTTTTATTCAGAGGAGATGTTGATTTAGTGAAGAAAAAACAAATCATTGCGGGCCTATTGGAAGTAATTGTTGTGATGTTTTTGCTGATTATGCCAGCAACAGCTGAAGGCGATGGAAACATTGATAGTGGGGATGGAACTGGAGGCAGCGGTGGAAGCGGAATGGGAAGCGGCAGCAAACAGAACTATTGGAATAACGAGGATGGTTGTCGGATAACAATACTTTGTGACGGAGAGAAAGTCTATTCCATGGACTGGAGCAACCAGCCGGAAAGTAGTGTAGCAACATCGTTTGTAAAGCGAAATAAAATTGACTATTTGCACGGCTCTAGTCTTGAACGGGCAACAATCCCATACACCAGCACCGTTGTCCCGCAGAAAATGCCGACCATCGTCGGGGGCGCAGGTGGAAATAACATAGAGGCAATCAAGCGATATTTTACTGAAACCAATCGTATTAAAGCCATCGCGGGTGGTACAGGTATTCCCTATGATTCATTAATCGGCGGTCATTATAAGTTGCTTTTAGAACCAGTCGCCTATTTTACGTTTAAAGGAGTAAAATACGCCATGACGGCCACTGAAGCTGCTAAGTATGACGTATTATCAAATGGCCAGCTCCGTGCCTGGATGAAGTCCCTGACGCATCAGAATCTTCCTCTGTCTATGTTTCTGGAGAAGGATGATACCGAGCTGCACCTGCAGAAGTGGACCGGTCCCAAATCCGGTAAGCAGACTGACGCCAATATCATCACTTACCTGGGCATGGGCATTGTCTCCTTCAAGGCCAAGGAGCAGCCGCCGGATCCATCTGCCTATGACTATGAGTTTCACACGGACACCGACGTGATCGTCAGCTTCCACCTGATCAACAACACCGGCAGCGACATCACTCCAGACGACAGCGCCTACGTGACGCTGAACATCGCCGGTACCCATTACAACCGGCAGTTCGTCTGCCCGGCTGGCGGAACGCAGCTGGTGTGGATGCGCTGGCATACACCCTCTGTACCCCAGGTAATCACCATGACAGCCACAAGCAGCCAGATTCCGAGTCTCTACACCACTCTGACTGCCAGAATCACACAGCTGGTCGAGAATCTCCCGCCAGATCCCACCTACTACGACAGAAACGACGGCTTTCATGTGGCCGCTGCCCCTAGCTATGGGAACAATCGAGCAACTACCTGGGGCGAGTGGTATTCATACTGGCATCCCGTAATTGTGACCCACTATGATAAAAAGGGTAACCCCTACACCGTGGATGAAGGCTACTGGGAATTTGCTTACACCAGCTATGAGGCGTCTCTTTCCATCCAGGATCACACGCTGGAGCCTGACAATCGCTGCCAGACAGATTACAAGCTGCCAAGCGGCGAGATCACCATGCGCTCCGGGTACGGTGTACAGGTGAAGGTAGAACCGCTGGTAAAAGGCGGGGCCGGCGTGGATGAATACGACACGACCCCGGTACAGAATATCACGGCAACTTTCCCCGAATTCGGCTACCAGGGCTATAACCGGATGCTGGATAAAATTAATTCCCGGCTCTGGACATTTAAGCAAAACAAGGATTCCTACTATTATAGTCGTGTCCACTACACTCCACTCTGGTACCCAGACGACACGGATTATGCCGTGCCGCTTTTTATTGAGGATGCCTGGACGCCGGGCGGTGAGCTGACGGCCACCGTCAGTGATTCCGTCCTGATCTATGGCAGCTGCCTGGATGACTGGTACATCCACGTTACAGATTGAGAGGCAAGATATGAATATCGCTATGCCGCCAGATGAATTCTGGCTGGGTTTACTTTTAGCAATCGTAGTTGTTGTACTGCTTTCCCTGATCTTTTATTGGAATGACTGGAGAAGTCAAGAACCGTGCAGAATGTGAACACCCAAAATCTGCAGCTTATGCGACCAGGCCTCTGGCGGCCTGACGATACATGGCCGGCGGCAGACCACTGGGGTTAGCAGTATAGATTCGCTGGCGGTTATAGTAGGTCATGATATACCGGAACACGATGCTCTTAACCTGTGCCATGGACATCCGCTCCGTCCTGATTCGATAAAGCTTTTCTTTCTTGAGCGTCGCAAAAAAGCTCTCCATCCTGGCGTTGTCGTAGCAGCGGCCCGTACCGCTCATGCTTTGAACCGCACCGTTTTGTGCCAGCACCGTTCGAAATGCGGCGCTGGTAAACTGGCTGCCGCGGTCACTGTGCAGAATCATCCCATAGGCCCCCTGCGCTTGGCAGGCAGACCGGAAAGCCCGGATACACAGCTCTTTCTTCATGTTGTTATCCATGGCAAGACCAACGATCTCTCCGTTATAACAGTCCAGAACTGCTGCCAGGTACAGCTTGCCGTCCAGACACTGGATCTGCGTGATATCCGTCAGCCACTTTCGGTTGGGAGCGTCTGCGGTAAAGTCCCGGCGGATCAGGTTCTCCGCCTTCTGCGCAGCCAAGTCCGCTTTTGTCAGACTGCTGGGGTGACGGGAAGAACGATGGAGCAGACCTCCACGCTTCATGGCTCGTCGTACGCTGCTTCGGCTTTCCCGGATACCGTGCTGTGTAAGCGCCAGGAGGATTCGGCCAACACCATAATTGTCATTGTCCGGATTTTCTTTGTAAACCTCTCGTATTTTGACCAGAAGCAGCTACCACGGTTTTGGCTTGCCAGCCGACTGCAAAGAGCGGTAGTACCCGGATTCACTGACTTTTACAACCCGGCACATGGTATGAATGCAGAACCGCTCACGGCGCAGTGTGATGTACTCATACAACCGCCCCAGCTTTACCGTTTCCGGTCTTTGGCGAAAAAACCCAGCGCATCCTTGAGAATCTCATTGGCTTTCCGTAGCTCCGAGATTTCCTTGATCAGCCGGCGTTCGTTCTCGGAAAGCGGCGCGTCACGGCGAATACCGCTGCCGACGAAGGCGTGGTCTCCGAAGGCCTTTCGTTTCTGCCGCCACTCCGCCAGTGAGTAGTACGGAATGCCAAGTTGTGCCGCCGCCTGCTTCACGCCGATTTCATCGGACAGCTTGACCGCTTCTTCTTTAAACTCCTTGTCATATTTGCGCATTGCAAACACCACCTTGTTCTTTTTTTGATTCTATCACATTTGGGGTGTTTGTCCTCTGCACTTCTATGATATCCCTCCAGACTTACCCGAAAAGAAGTTAAGTGATGATGTGACCTCTTATTTAATCTTTCCCACTTCGGGATTTTCATGGAAACCTCAGGAAACAGAACAAGAAAGTGAAGCGGGGCGGTCTGCTTTACTGGAGCTAGCCAAACGCATAGCAGATCCGGCAATTCAGGAACAGATGAAGCATTTCAAAAAGAAGCCTTGGCCATTCTCAAAATGCCGGGGCTATGTTGCTGCATTTCAGACAGCGGTGGAGAGCAAACAGTTCTACTTGGCCTGTTATGAGCTACGCTGCCTCCGGGATGCAACGCACTATGAGATTGATCGGCAAACCTGGGGGCGTATTCAAACGTCCATAGAGGCAGCGCTGGAAGGCAGAGGGGATAAAGTATGAGCCTGTCCCAAGTTGGGTACAGGCTTTTATTATGAAAGGAGCGTTATTATGTTAAACCACATAGAAGTCATGGGCCGATTGACGCGCGATCCGGAGCTGCGCAAAACGCCGTCTGATATCCCGGTTGCGGTATTTACCCTGGCAGTGGATCGGGATTTCAAAGGCCCAAACAATGAACGGGAGACGGACTTTATTGACATTGAAACCTGGCGCAGTACTGCGGAGTTTGTCAACAAATATTTTACCAAGGGCCGCATGGCCGTGGTAGAGGGCCGGCTCCAGATCCCGGACTGGACAGACCGGGACGGCGGAAAACACCGCAGCGCAAAGGTCGTGGCGGACAATGTTTATTTTGGAGACAGTGTGAAAAAGCCGGAAGCCGCAGAGCCGCCCGCTCCCGCTCCTGAAGGGCAGGGAACATGAAAAAGCGATGGATAGCTGCCGGACTCACGGCAGCTTTTTTTATGTGGCTGGCCCTGGCCGGGGCCTGCAACCTGAACCTGCTGTTAACGGGCCGCCGAAGCGAATGCACCCTGCGGATTGGCACCCTGATCGCGGCGTTAGCAGATCCCCGAGAGAAGAAACTGTTCCTGCTATTCGCTATCGCGGGGCTGCTTGCCGTGCTCTGGATGCTCTTCGGGCGGAGTTACCTGAACTATGAATCGGATCTCTTTGAAGTAGTCCCCGGCTTTAAGATCCCCAAGCCGGACGGTCAGGGGCAGCACGGCACCGCCTGGTTCATGCCGCAGAAGAAGTTTGATGTTTACTTTACCGCTGCCGGCATAGAGAGCGAGATCCCCCTGGCACCGGAGTTAGTTGAATTCTATGAAAACGAAGGGAGGCAGATCCATGCAGCAGATCACAAGCCTGACTGACCTACAGCGCGGCGGTCTGGTGGTGGGGCAGTCCAAAGACGGGCACCGACTCTATTTCACGCCGGAAGATACCCACAGCCTGATTATAGGAGCAACCAGATCCGGCAAGACACGCAATCTGGTGCTGCCGTCAATCGGACTGACCGCTATGGCCGGCGAGAGCATGGTGCTTGTGGATATGAAGGGCGAGCTGCACACCTATACCCAGCACTTTTTGGAGAGCCTTGGCTATGAAGTGATCGCCATTGACTTCATGAACCCGCAATTCTCCAATCGGTACAACTTCCTGCAGCCGGTCATCGACGCACTGAATCAGGGGCAGACAGCCAAGGCCGTAACCCTGGCCCGCGACGTGGCCACCATGATGATCCCGGAAAATCACGCCAATGAGCGGATCTGGGTGGATGGTGCCCGCTCCGTGCTGTCTATGTCAAGCCTGGCCTGCGCTTATGATAACCAGCAGAACCCACAATATCAGAACCTGGCCAATGTGCAGCAGTTTCTCACCTACATGTGTCGGCCAATTGGAAAGTATGGCCTGCTGCCTCTGAATCTGTACCTGCAAATGCTGGACGAAGATCACCCGGCGAAGCTGAGCATGGGAATCTCCCAGATTGCACCTTCTAAAATGCGCGGGAGCTTCTACACCTCCGCCCTGACAGCGTTGGATCTGTTCACCGATCCTATGATTCACTCCATGACGGCGTCCACGGACTTCGATACCGAGCTGACCGGAACACGGAAACGCGCTATCTTTATCATTCTCCCGGATCACAAGAAAACCTACCACTCGCTGGCCGCCCTGTTCATCTACCAGCAGTATCAGCTGCTGGCGGATTACGCGATCCGGCATGGAGGCCGTCTGCCCCGGCGTGTCCACTTCTTCTGCGATGAGTTTGGCAACTTTGTCAAGGTTCCGGACTTTGATACGCTTATGACCGTCTCCGGAGGCCGTGGGATGCGCTGGCATCTGTTCCTGCAGAACACGGAGCAGCTGGATGAAAAGTACGGAGATAAGGTGGGCAAAACCATCCGGTCAAACGCGGAAACGTGGATTTATCTGCAGTCCGACAGCCCTGCCACACAAAAGGAGATCTCCGACCGTCTGGGCAGCTATACGATCAAGAGTCCCAGCCTGTCCAGCTCCAGCGGCGGGCAAAGCTCCGCCAGTTACAACCTGACGGGTCGCCCCTTAATGCGTCCGGAGGAAATTCACCAGTATATTCACCGCCCCTATCAGCTGGTCATGACACGAAATGCACCGGCGGTGATGTATGCGCCGGATCTCTCCAAAACCGTCTGGAACCGCGCCTATGGCACGGGAGATGAAGAGTACAACCGGCAACTGACCATGCTCCGGGACAAAGAACGAACAGCGTATCCGTCAGACCAGGCCTTCTGGGGCATCTGGAATCAGTACATCGCGGAAATCAAGGCTGCGGACGCCGCAGCGGAATTGAGCAAAGGAGTATGAAAACATGAAACAAAAACAATTTGATTGGAAAACGGCGGGACAGATCCTTCTCCCTCTCGTCATGCTGGTGCTGCTCCAGATCCCTGCGGCAGCCGACATTGCCAACAGCACTCTGGGTACCGGAACGAAAAAACTGATCAGCGACGCATCCACGTACCTGATGGTCCTTTGCCCCATTGCCGGGGCTATGGCAGGCGGGTATTTTTTTATAAGGCGTTCCATGGCGGACAGGCAGGATGGGAAGGAATGGAATGATCGAATTAAGGTTGCTATCTTATGCGGTGTGGGTGGCTGCTTAATCAATGGCGTCATCGCCCTGCTCTCCTCCTACTTTTAAGGGGGCTGAACTATGGATGTGCTATCTTCTCTGCTTGGCGGGGAGAGCCTGCTGGATGTGTTCAGCAATACGATCACCGGATGGCTGGGTAATCTGGTGACATCTGCGTTTGAGAAGTTTGATCAACTGATGTTGGATCTGCTGGGGACCGCTTTCCATGTGGAAAACCTGGCCTTCTCCGGAAGCACCACGGTTCTCACTGCTGAGAGCATTCGAAATACGTACCTCTTCCTCTATGGGTTCGCCTGCAGTCTGGTAATCCTGAAATTTCTCTTCAAAGGTTTCCAGATTTACATTCTCTGGCGAGACGGGGATGCGGATGCAAGCCCAAGAGACATGATGATGGGTGCAATCGAAGCCGGCGTTGTGATGGTCAGCTTTCCGTATCTCTACGACCAGGCATCGGATGTGTTCATCTACCTGGCGAAAGGAATCATGGGAAACCTGGGAATTTCGGAGGGACTCGGAATCCAAACTGTGGCAGGTGTTATTACAACCGGTGGTTTTCTGATCGTCTTGCTGCTTCTGATCTTTGCCATCATGGTTTTTATTATGTGGATTACGCTGATCAAGCGCGGGATTGAACTGCTGATCCTTCGCTTGGGGGTTCCATTTGCAGCGGTGGGTCTGATTGACAGCGATATGGGAGCATTCAAAGGCTACATGCAGATCTTCCTAAAAGCCGCGTTTACCACGGTCATTCAGGTGGGCTTGCTGTCCTGGGCCTTCCGGGTCGCCGGTACCTTTGAGTTTGCGAATCTCATGATTGCCATTGCAATTATTTCGGCGGCTTTTGCAACACCGCTTATGATGCAGCAGTTCCTGGTCGCCACCGGCGGCAACGGAGGCGTGACGCAGAAGGTATACTCCGCAGGCATGGCGGCCAGGGCGATTCGTTCTCTTGTGAGATGAGGGATCTAATATGGATACAATTCAGGATTTAATTGTTTTTTTCCTCATCATCATTCCCATAGGTGCAGGGATGCGGATCGCCGCCTGCCTGAGTTACATGCAGATGGATGAGGATCGGGCGACATACAAAAAACGGATTCGGAACGTCCTTATTTTCCTGGTGCTGGCCGAAAGCATCAGCGGCACGTTCTACGCCGTCCTGGGCTATTACGGCGGCACAGTAATTACATAGGAGTGATATAAGTTGAGAAAAAAATTGCCGGTGCCGGAAAATATTCCGCTGCGCTGGGAGCTGTTTCGCGGATTTGGGAAGCCGGAGCTGCTGCGCACCACGCTGATCACCGGCATCGTCCTGGCCGGCTGCGTGGTATTCTGCCAATTCAGTGATTGGAAACCCCGTATTATAGCTTCCGTCATGGCGGTGCTGTTTACGATTTCTTTTTGCTGCGGCTTTTTTGAAAAGATGGATAACAATCAATCCATCTACGACTTTCTCAGGCAGGGACGGCGCTATCGAAAGGAACAGCAAACATTTTGGTATCAAAGAAAAGAGGTTTTAAATTATTATGAGCAGGAAGAAAGAAAAGACTGACCAGAAGCTGCTGACCGCACAGGAATTCCTGAATGTGGAGGATATTTCCGATGAAATACTTTACAGCCGGGACGGATACCTGTTTGGGTTTCTCTCGGTTCGCGCCGGAGACAGCCAGCTCCTGTCGGATGATGAGCGCTCTGCACTGGCCCAGAATCTAACGGCAGCCGTGTCCACGGGAGATGAGGAGCCGTTTCAGATCCTCTCGATCCCCCGAACGGTGGACACGCTGGGTATGATGGAGTACCTGGCAGAAAAGCGGAAAACCACGAAGGAAGATGCTCGGCTGCGCCTGATGAATGGCGAAATCTCCGCCCTGCAGGAGATGGCGCGGGAAGGTACCAAGGAGCCAATGATCGCCATCAAGTGCTGGCTGAAGGCCAGCCGAGGTGCTGATCTGATACTGAAGAAGCGGCTCAAGGAGCTGCGCAGCAAGCTCAGCGAGAACCAGGTATCCGTGGAACTGATGACCGATCAGGAGATTACCTATCTCTGCAAGGTCTTTGCCGACCTGACTACCTACCAGGACGCCGGCGAGGAGATTTATGAGGATGTGCCGCTTCTGCCGCAGAAGCGGCGCTTTCTTTCCATCCGAAAGGGAACGGATGACGGCTCCGCAGCGCTTCAAAACCTTCTGACTCCCGTGGGCGGACTGGACTTTGGTGTTTCCAGAGTGACCATCGGCCCGGTGATGGGCCGCGTCTACGGGGCCACACGGTACCCCTCCGAGCTGGATTATGGCTGGGCCGTGGAGCTGATGAACAGCTCCGACTGCGTGACCAGCATCACCTACTACCCCGGAAACAACGCCGAACTGGGCGATGCTCTGGCCCGCAGCATCAACGCGTCCGGACAGAACGCGGAGGCGGAGCGCAATCCCAGGCGCAGGAAACATCTTGAAAAGCGGGCTGCCGATGCGGATAAGCTGATTGAAGAGCTGGATTTCAAAAATGCGCCAGTCGGACATATCGCAATTTTGGCCATGCCCTTTACCGAGCAGGAAGACAAGCTGGATGACGTGTGCAGAGCCGTCAGCGGACGCTTTGCCAAGAAACGGATCAGACTGCGGCCACTGGGCAATCTCCAGAAGGACGCGTTTAAGCAGCTATCTCCCTACTACCCTACACAACCTCGGATTAACAACATTCTGGGTCATATTTTCCCGCTGGAATCCCTGATGGGCGGATCTCCACTGACTGTAGATCTCTACCGTGACGACCACGGAAGTTACTTTGCCAGGACGTCGGACGGCAGAATCATTTCCCTGGACCTACTGTATCGCGGCCATGATCGCACCAACAGCAACGCGGTGATCACCGGCGCACCCGGCCAGGGAAAATCCACCGCCCTTAAGCATATTCTCATGACGCTCTACATGATGGGTGTGAAAGTCATTGTCATTGATCCCGAGCGGGAATTCCGGGATCTGTGCCGGAATCTGGGCGGTACCTGGCTGGATGTGGGCGGCGGCAAGGCGAAAATCAATCCCTTGCAGATCCGTCCGGTTCCCCAGGATGATGAAGACGAAGAGAATCCCCTTTATCAATCGGATGACAACGCCATGGCGCTGCACATCCACACCCTGGATGTGTTCTTCAAGTTGTACCTGCCCGGCCTGACAGACCTGCAGCGGGCGCTGCTGAATAAAGCTCTTACGGAAGTTTATCAGGCGAAAGGGATAACCTGGAACACGGACGTAAATCAACTCACCGCAGAGGATTTTCCTCTGATGGAGGATCTGCACCGGCATTTGGAAGAACAGGAGGACCCCCGCTGCAAGGAGCTGGCCGCTCTGCTTTATGACATCGCACAGGGGGCTGACAGCTTTCTGTGGAACGGCTGCACCAACGTGGACGTATCCAACGACTTGGTTGTCTTTGATACCAACCGCCTGATGAACAGTTCTGATGAAGTCAAGCGTGCCCAGTATTTCAACACCCTCACGCTCTGCTGGCAGCTGATGTCCCAGGACCGGGAGGAACCGGTCTTTTTAATTGGGGATGAAGGTCATATTCTGTTCGACCCGGAGATCCCCCAGACCTCTATGTACATGCGCAACTTTGCCAAGCGGGCGAGGAAGTATGAAGCAGCCCTGTGGCTGGTCACTCACTCTCTGGTGGATTTGCTGAATGAAAAGGTAAAACTCTCCGGCCAGACGATCCTGGACTGCGCCACCTATAAGATCTTCTTTGGAACGGACGGCAAGAACCTGGAGGAAACCGCAAGTCTGTTCCACTTGACCGATACGGAGCAGAATATCCTGCTGGCGCAGCAGCGGGGCAAAGCGCTGTTTTTGCTGGGCAAGCAGCACATCCATGTGGATTTTGAAATCCCCGCATACAAGCTGGAGCTGATGGGCAAGGGCGGCGGTCGATGAGCGCCATTGGCCTGCGGATCGCCGCTGCGGTTCTGGACACCATGATGGACAGCCGGCAAAAGCGCACGGTGCTGATCAGCATCTTCACGGTCTGCCTGGCCCTGCTGTTTCTTTCCCTCTCCTTGCTTCCCATTCTGACATGCCTGCTGCTGCAGGGCAGCAATGACGCCCTGGCTCCGCAAATTACCAGCCCAGGCAAAGTCGTGGAATCCGTCGTTCCTTCAGCCTCTGGCTTCTGCTGGCCGACACCCGGCTGCACCACGATCACTTCCCCCTATGGGTACCGGGTACACCCCATTACGGGAAAACTGAAATTCCATGAGGGCGTTGATATCGGTGCTGCCGGCGGCACTCCCATCGTAGCCGCAGCCGCAGGAAAGGTCACGATCTCCGTGTACAGCTCTTCCTACGGGAACTACGTGGAGATTGACCATGGGAACGGGCTGCGGACACGCTACGCTCACATGAGCAGGCGGCTGTGCAGCGTGGGAGATGTCGTGGTGCAGGGCCAGGAAATCGGTCTGGTGGGTTCCACCGGCAACTCCACCGGCAACCACTGCCATTTCGAAGTCCGGGTCAATGGGACTACCTACAATCCAATGCAGTATTTCAAGTAAAGAAGGAGAACCAATGAAAACAGCCTATTATCTGGCGCACCAAACCGTTTTGGAGCGGTTTGACGCGCTGTTTGCGGAACTGGACATTCTGGCCACCACCGTGGCAATTGAGAAAGTTCCTTCCCTGACGGCATTTATCATGAAGGAAAAAACGCTGGTACAGCAAAACTACATCATCCTCGACGTGTCCGGCCAGGACTGGACGACTGCTCACATTCTCAGCGCCGTTCAGCAGCTGCGCAGGTTTTCTTCCGCGCAGCTCATTTTTTTAGGGCAGCCCTCCGACGCAACCACGGAGCTGTTCGGCACTCTGGCCCGCGTCCACCATGTGGAGTACCTGATCACCGAAGATCCGGACAGTGATATCACCGCGCAGCTGCGCGGCTGCTTTCAGGATGCGCCGTACCTGCCGCACAAGCTCAAGGCCATTCAAAAGCAAATGGTACAAACCGCTGCCCGCACGGTTTCTCCCCTGAAGCTGCCTGACGGCATGATGATCGAAGTCGCGGTTGCGGGTACCATGAGCCGATGCGGCACCACCACCCAGGCGTTCTGCCTATGGCATTATCTCAAGTCATTGGGCCTGCGACCGGCAATGATGGACAAAAGCGGCACCACGCTGTCATCGATCCAGATGGTTTTTGAAAAAGAGATCGTCATAAAAGAAAACGCCTTGGAAATCCGGGGCATTCCCTTTTGCGAGACAGAGGATGCGGATCATAACGCCTACATTTTGGATTATGGGCGGCTGACACCGGAGAACGCCACGCACTTCGGGAAGGCGGATCTCTCCGTGCTGGTAGGCTGCACCAAGCCGTGGGAGCTGCCGGCCTTTGCAGATGCGCTGAGACTGGTGGTCAGCCATCCCTGCCGGCAGATGGTGACGCTGGCCAGCTTTTCCACCCAGCAGGACATGGAGCAACTCAGCAAGTATTTTGGATCACGAAACGGCCTGGTCCCTTACCATCCCAATCTGTGGGAACCGGTTTCTCCCCAGACTTATGAGACACTTGTGCTTCCTGCGCTGAAGGAAATCTGCGGAGAGCCTCAGGAGGAAACGGAGTGTGAGTTTGGATGATTTCAGCTGGGAATTGTCTGGCGTTCTTTCCTCTCTCCTGCGCGGCAGTCCTGGACTTCCGGCGACGTATCATTCCAAACTGGACGGTACTGCTTATTTTCTGCTGTGCAATTCTGAATATTGCGGCCGGCGCGCTGACACTGCAGGAGGCGGTTCTGGGCACTGTGGTCACTGGAGTGATCTTTCTTCTGACGGCAATGCACCGAAACGGAATCGGGGGCGGAGACGTAAAGCTCTGTGCAGCGCTGGGCGCAGTCCTGGGCCTTGAACGAATGCTTTTTCTCACCGTCCTGGCGCTCCTGGCCCTGGTGATCGGTGGAAAAATAAATAAACAAGACAGTATGCCGTTAGCGCCCTTTGCATGGGGCGCTTTTTGTTTGCTTCAGATCCTCACAATAATTCTTTAATAGGGAGTTGATCGCGTGTTTAAAAAGAAAACGACGAAAGAACTGGTCCGGGGCGGTGCTGCCCCGGACATGGAGACGGAGGAGCAGCCAGTGGCCGTGGAAAAGCTGACCGTCACGAAGATTAAGAAAGAGAAAAAAAGCAAGAAGCCCCGCCCAAAAGAACCATCTCAGCCTCGTCTGAAAAAGAATCCGGACAGGCGGCCCTTTTTCAAGACCAGGGCCTTCCTGGGGATCGTATGCATCGTTCTGGGCCTGTCCGTGGCATTCATTGGACTCCCCATGCTCCAGATGTCGATCTCGAAGACGCAGGATGTCGTGTGCTTTGCGGAAAACGTGAAGGCCGGTACCAAGATCACCGAGAGCCTGCTAACCGTCAAGGAAATGTCCGGATATCATCTGCCGACCGGGGCGCTGCGGGATCAGGAGGCAGCAGTCGGAGAATATGTGACAACCGATGCGCTGGCCGGCGACCTGGTCACCGCCGCACGGCTAAGTAAATCCTATCCGGGCACAGATCCCCAGCTGGCCGACCTGCCGGCCGGCAAAGTGGCGATTTCCGTCTCGCTCAAAGACTTGGCGGAGAGCGTTTCCGGAAAACTCCGGGAAGGGGACGTGATCCAGCTTTTTGCCGCGGAGGATGACAGCGCCCTGACGGCCACAGCTCCTCAGGAGCTGCAGTACGTGGAAGTGCTGGCGGCCACCTACTCGGACGGTGCCGACGTAACGGATGACGACGGCAAGAGTACGGAGTCCATCGACAGCGGCAGCAGCAAAGAGACTCTGGCCACCGTCACGCTGCTGTGCAACCCACAGCAGGCGGCGGTTCTGGCTGGCCTGGAACACAACGCCAAGATTCATGCCGCCCTAGTGGTTCGCGGGAATGATGCGGCCAAAGAACAGGCACTGAAGACGCAGGATGATTACTTTGCTGCGGACAGCTCTGCAGCGGTGGAAGGAGGAAACTGACTGTGTATCTGATCTCTTCCTGGGGCAGCTCTGGGAGCGGAAAGACCACCGTGGCTCTGGCTCTGGCTTCTGCCTTTGCCAAGCGAAACGCGGATGTCCTGCTCCTCTCCGCTGAGATGCGGACGCCCCTGCTTCCAGTCCTGCTGCCATCCATGACGGCGCTCACCGGCAGCAATTCCATCGGGCCGCTGCTCACGGGTGAGTTGGCCTTGACGGAAGCTTCCCTGAAGGACAAGCTGATCCGCCACCCGAAATCCAGTCATGTCTTTTGCCTGGGCCTTGTCTCCGGCGAGACGGCAGCCATGACCTATGGTCCCCCGGTACGGGACGCGGCAATCAAGCTCTTTCAGATCCTGGCTCAAACACCGTTCCGCTATGTCATCGTGGACTGCGATTCCAATCCCCTCTATGACCAGCTGAGTCTGGCTGCCTTGGAATACGCACAGACCGGGCTTGCCGTACTGACACCCGATATCAAGGGCTATGAATTCTGGAAAGCGCAGCTGAGCTGGCTGGGGACCAGCGACGCCATCCATATGGATCAATACCTGAAAATTGCAAATCCCGTGGGTAAGTATACGCTCCTGCAGGACGCCAGGGCGCTGTTCGGTGGCTTTGCCTATGAACTGCCCTATACGCCTCAGGCCGCTGAGAAGATGGCAGCGGGCGAACTCCTGACAGGATTGAACACAGCGACAGCCGGCGTTGTGTTTGAGCAGCAGATCAGCCGGCTGGCAGATCAGATCGAGGAGGCAGAACATGCAGGAACCGCAAATGACACCGAACTCATTTCATGACGCCGTCGAGGGCATCTATTCATCGCTGGGCCAGCTGCCCTATGAGCAGATCCTGCCCAAGGTACAGAGCGAGGTTGCCAGAAACTTAAAGCGGAATGTGGATGATCTCTCGGAGGCGGAGCTGAAGGGGACCATAACCCGCTATCTCCGGGAACACCAGGTAAAATGCGATTTGACCTCGTCCCAGGCGGAGCTGACGGAATACATCTATCATGACATGGCCGGGTTGAGCTTTATCACCCGGGAGCATCTGTTTGACCAGGAGGGATTTGAAGAGCTGGATATCAATTCCTGGGATGATGTCGAGATCATCCACCATGGCCGGCGCGAGAAGACCGATTACCGCTTTCTGAATCCCCAACATGCCAATGACATCATCCTGCGTATCCTGCGTAAAACTGAGACGCCATTCGATGTGGCAGAACCACAAGCAACGGCGGACATTGGCAGCGGTATCCGAATCACATCCTTACGGACGCCTGTAATTGATGCAGAGGCGGGCGTGTGTTCCTCTATCCGAAAAGTGAACGCGGCCACCGTCATCCGGGAGAAGCTGGTGGGTACGACGCTGACAGAAGAGATGATGGCGTTTTTGGAGCTTTGCCTGACTCACGGTGTGTCCATGTGCTTCAGCGGCGAAACCGGAGCCGGCAAGACCTCCGTGGCCGGCTGCCTGCTGTCCTACGCGGCTGAGAAGCTGCGCATTTACACCATTGAGGAAGGCAGCCGGGAATGGCAGCTTGTGAAACGCGATCAGAATGGGAGAGTCTTAAATTCTGTGATCCACACCCGAACGCGGCTTAATGAAAAGGACGAGGCGCAGAACATTGATCAGGAAAAACTCGTTAAGGCCGCCCTTCGCTTCAATCCTGACATCATTGCGCCGGGCGAAATCCGGGGCCGGGAATCCTTCGAGGTTATGAGCGTGTCCAACACCGGCCACACGGTGATCACCACAACACACTCCAACGGAACGCTGGATACCCCGTCGCGGATCATATCCCTGGCTAAAAAAGCCTACGACATGACGGACTCCACGCTATTCTCCATGTGCGCAAGGGCCTTTCCCATCCTGGTTCACATGGAACTCAATGCAGATTTACAGCGCCGGGTCACGGAGATCCGGGAGGTCACTGGCTGTGAGCATGGCGAGATCCAGTCCCATTTGCTCTATAAATTTCAGATACGAGACAACATTTATGAAGGCGATACCTGTGTCCGGGTGGACGGTTTCTTTCAGCAGCTGGAATCCATTTCGGGCGATCTGCAGGAGCGGCTGCTGAAAAAGGGTGCGCGGCGCAGCGAGCTGCTGCCCTATTGTAATCTAAAGGAGGTGAAACTGAAACGTGCGTAATCTCCTTGTCACTCTGCTGATCCTCTTGGGCGGCTTGCTGGTATCCGGCCTGCGGCTGCCTCGTCTGAGCGTAAAAGCCCGGGCTAAGTCTCTTACCTCGAAAATAGAAGAGCGATCACAGCAGAGAAAGAAAAAGCCGGAAACCGCACGGGAGTTTGTGGATCGGATTAATGGCCACAAGCGGGAGAATTTCGCCGTGCGCTCTTATCGCTCCGCTCAATCCGTCTATGACACGATTGGCCAGAGTGGCCGCTACCAGAGGGTGTTAAACCTCTCTTTGCTCTGCGGCGTAGCCGGAGCGGGCGCGGGATTGCTGCTGGGAAACGTACTGCTGGCCGTGGCTCTGGCCGTGGGCCTGTACTTTCTTCCCCTCTGGCTGACTCAATTCACACTGTACCGATACCAGCAGTTCCTCAGCAACGAGCTGGAGACGGCACTTTCCCTTGTCACCACGTCATATACCCGCAACAACGACATCCTGGCATCCATTGAGGAAAATCTGAAATCCATCCATGATCCGGTGCGCGGCGTCTTCACATCCTTCTGCAACAACCTGAAGTATGTGGACGCCAACGCGCCGGCACAGATCGAACGCATGAAGTGGCAGCTGGATCACCCGCTGTTCCGGGAGTGGTGCGACGTGCTGATCCTGTGCCAGGACAACCACCTGCTGCAGGCGGCCCTGCCGCCCATTGTCGGCAAGTTCGCCGTGCTGAAGGCCCAGCAGGAGGCAAATGCCACCCGTATGATGCTTCCCCTGAAGAGCGCCGGCTACATGGCCGCCCTGGTAACTGGTATCTGCCCCATCTTAAAGATCATCAACCTGGACTGGTACAGCAATCTCATGCACACCGCCTTCGGCCAGATCGCACTGTCTGCAGCCGTAATCGTGGTTTTCGCAACCCTTAACCGGGCCATTGCTCTGTCTCGGCCCATCGCCTACGACGTGTAAGGGAGGAGATCCGAATGAAATGGATGATCGTCCTTCTGATCACTCTGGGTACTTATTTTCTCCTGGCATCCCGATTCACCGGAATCTATGCGCCGGCACGAAAGGCGCTGCGCGGCAGAGCGCCCAGGCCGCTGACCCACCTCCAGGTGCTGCAAAACCAGCTGGCGGAAAAAATCACGCCCAGCCTGAATCTTGATCCCATCGAAAAGGCCCAGACGGAGACGCTGCTGCAGAATCTCGGACACACGGAGTCGCCGGAGTTGTTCCAGGCGCGGGCCATGGCCAAGGGAATCTGCATGGGCCTGGCCTGCGTGGTGCTTCTGTTGGTTTCGGTGCCGTTCGGTCTGGCAGCCATGCTTCTGGTCGGCGTCTGGTTCTACCGCAAGGACAGAAAATCGCTGGAGATGGAACTGGCGATCAAGAGGAGCGCCATTGAACGGGAGCTGCCCCAATTCGCATCCACCATCCGCCAGAGCCTGGGGACGACGCGGGATATCGTGGCGATCCTGACCTCCTATCGCCGCGTTTGCGGACCGGCGCTGGCCGGTGAGATCGACAAGACGCTCAATGACATGATGACCGGCAACAGCGAACGGGCACTCAAGGCCCTTGAGTGCCGGGTTTCCTCGGCTAAGTTGGGACAATTGACCCGGGGTCTGGTAGCCGTTCTGCGCGGCGACGATCAAAAAGCATACTTTGACATGCTCGTCAGCGAATACCGCAAATCCCAGGATGAACAGGTGGAACGGGAGCTGCTGCAGCGCCCAAAGAAATTGACGCCTTATATGGCCCTGCTGTTCTTTTGCCTGATTCTGATGCTGGTTTCCTCCCTGGGTGCCGACCTGCTCAATAACATTCATCAACTCTTTGGCTGATGCCAATAACGAAAGGAAAGAAAAAAATGAATACCATGAAAACTGTGATCACCCGTCTGTACATCCGGACACTGTGCCAGAAGGCACGTATGAAAGCAATTTTGCAGAACGAGTCGGGCGACTTTGTTGCCGATAAGGGAACCGTGGCCGTTATCATCATCGTGCTGGGCGGTATTGCCCTGGCGCTGGCGACAACCTTTCTGAAAGACAGCCTGGCTCCAACCCTGAAGGAAAAACTTCTGGCATTCTTCAACTAATCAACAGACAGGTACTGGGGGCGGGCCTGTGGCCCGCCCCCATGGGAGGAACAATGCTGAAAAAAATTAGAGAGCGCAGCGGTGACTTCGTACTCGAGGGTGCTTGGAAGCTGCTGCTGACCTGCGCGCTGATCGCGCTGTTTCTATCTGTGCTGGGGCTTGTCTTTCAGTCCAATAAGCTGGCAGCCGTCGCGGATGACATGGCCCGTTCCATTGAAATCTCCGGTCAGGTGGATTCCTCCGCTGATGCAAAGCTGCAGGAGCTGAAGTCTGCCAGCGGCCTGGCTGTGGCCATGAATATCGACGCAAATTTTTCCGCAGGTGGAAATCGTATTCAATTTGGAGATCCGTTTACCGTCACGATTTCCTATACCGGAAAACTGGGGATTGGGGGCATCCTGTCCATCCCAGTGCCCCTATCCTCCAGTGTGGTGGGAAGGAGTGAAAAGTATTGGAAGTAGGCACTAAGCTGAAGGAGTGTAGCGGAGACTTTCTCTTGAAATCCGCTATCACCATAACGATTGCGGCGCTGACACTGAGCGCGGCCATCGCGGTCTATCATGTCTACCATGTGATTGGTGCGGTTCGGGACAAGGTCAACGAGGCCGTCCTGGCCGTAGCCTCCGTCAATGTCCCGGAGTTCTATGGCGGTGCACGGGATTCTGACGGTTTTGCCCGACATCAGGAGGACGGCAGCTTTACGGATACCATCACCACCGACGCGGTGGTGGATCAGCTGGCTCAGTCCCTGGGCGCGACGGATCTCTCCGACGAGGACACCATCACTGTTGGCACGTCCTACACCGTAAGCCGGATCGACACACAGTATTTCAACAGTAGCGGAAGCAACCTGAATTTTCACACCAGGCTGACTGTAACCGTGCCGTTGTCCGTCGGTGGGCTGATCCCCACGTCCATCACAAAATCAATCGAGGTGAGAACCAGTTATGATCCAAGATTTTAAGCGGCTGATCTGGCGAAACATTTTAGATCCGCGCGTTGTGCTGATCTCTCTGCTGATGCCGCTTTACCTGGCCGGACTTTACCGACAGTTCCCGGCCATATGGCTGCCTGCCATGCTGCTGATGTTTCTTTCCCTCTTGTGGGTGAAGATTTGCAGTCTGGAAGTAGGTGAGAACTTTGTGGCCCTGCCGGCGCTGCCGGGCAGGCCGCGAACGATTTGCCAGAGGAGAGAAAAAAAGCAGACCTGCCCCCAGCAGCTGCGATCCCTGCTCCGGGACAGTCATCAGGCGTCCGCAGCGCTGCCGGCTGGGGTTTACCGCACACTGACCCACGAGGCTGTTCTGAAGCGCATGGAACGCTCCGGGCTGAAGATCCTGGATGTGCATCCGGCTTACCGAAGCACGCTGCGATCCGTCCTCTTGTGCGAAGCAGGTGGACTGTGCCAGAGTTGTAGGAAAAAGTGCGGAGCTTGGAACCAACCAGAGCGGAAATTCTATATCGTACGCTTTGAACAACGAGAAAGGAGAGTCTATGAACAAACGTAAATTGAAGTTGATTAGACTGTTACTTTTCATTCAACTTCTACCGATATTGGCAGTTACTGTCTCGGCAAGCGGCGGTGTTGGTCAATGGAACTATGCTTGTTATTATTATGGATGGAGTGACACAAAAAAAGATTACACTGTTGAATTGGGGTACACGTCTCATAGCGATACGCATATCTATCCAGCCACTGAAGGCTACAATTATTATAAACAGGACTTCACTAGTTGGACATATCAAGAAGATGACAGTCATTGCACAGATACTAAACATGTTTATAATCTTGGAGCCTTAGTTGTACATGACGTGACCTGCTATTATTATTATAAGCCAGTTCCTCATCTGGTTACTTATATGATCACAGGTAGATATATGGCAAATAGTGCTTTCCAATTACAATCATATGCCAGCGGTGCTACTGTTTCGGTAATAGGAAGTCCTTTGGTGGCGGGCTATAATTTTAGTGGATGGACTTCCGGAAATGTCACAACTCAAAACGGGGCATTTACGATGCCATCCGGAGATGTACTGATCACTGGCTCATTCACTCCCAGAACAGATACCCTCTATTCTGTGCAGTTCTATCAGCAGGATACCGAGGGTAATAGCTATACGCAGATAGCTGCTGATACTATTTCAGGCAAGGGTACAACGGATACTCCCATAAAAAACACACTGGATATGTCAGCCCTGGCTTTAAAATACCCAGGCTTCCACTTATCTGATACTTCCCAAAACGATTCGACTGTGATAGGTGGAAATGGTACTTCCGTGCTGAAGCTCTATTATGATAGAAACACAGCAAATGTTAACTACAGCTTTGCTGGAAAGCCCCCACTGGCAAATCCAACAGCTCCGGCTATCGTTTCGCACCGGTTTGGTTCCACGGTCAGTATTGCGGAGATCCCCACACTGGCCGGCTATGATTTCAGCGGGTGGTCTTCCGCTAATCTGGACATATCCAGCGGCTCCTTTGTTATGCCGGACAATGATGTAATAGTTATGGGTACCTGGATTCCCCATACTGGTACGCCCTTTACGGTGGAATCCTATCAGCAAAATATTGAGGATGACGGCTATGCAAAGCTGGATGCTGATACATTTGACGGACAGGGGACAACCGACACCCTCATGCGAGATGCTTTGGACATGCCTGCCCTGGCTTTAAAATGCCCAGGCTTCCACTTATCCGATGGCTCCCAAAACGATGCTTCGACCATTGAAGGCAGCGGCGCGTCGGTTCTGAATCTTTACTATGATAGAGATACTCCCAATGTCACCTACAGCTTTAATGGAAAGATTCCGTTATCGAACCCTTCCGCACCAGCCGCCGTGTCACTTCGTTATGGCTCCTCAGTGAATGTAGCGGAGATCCCCACACTGGCCGGCTACGATTTCAGCGGGTGGTCTTCCACTGGTCTGGACATATCCAGCGGCTCCTTCACCATGCCGGACAATGGTGTAATAGTCACGGGTACCTGGATTCCCCACACCGATACCCCCTTTACGGTGGAAGTCTATCAGCAAAACATTGAGGACGACGGCTATACAAAGCTGGATGCTGATACATTTGACGGACAGGGGACAACCGACACCCTCATGCGAGATGCTTTGGATCTATCGACGCTGGAATCCAAATATCCCGGATTCCATTTATCTGACCGTTCCAAGAGCGATGCCTCAACCATTGACGGAAGCGGCACCTCCGTTTTAAAACTCTACTATGACAGAAACACTCCCAACGTAATCTACAGCTTTGACGGAAAGATCCCGTTGGCAAACCCTTCCGCACAAGCCGCCACGTCACATCGTTATGGCTCCTCAGTGAATGTAGCGGAGATCCCCACACTGGCCGGCTACGATTTCAGGGGGTGGTCCTCCACTGATCTGGACATAACCAGCGGCTTCTTCACCATGCCGAATGATGATGTAATAGTCACCGGTACCTGGATTCCCCATACCAACACGCCTTTTGCGGTGGAGGTCTATCAGCAAAATATTGAGGATGACGGCTATACAAAAGACGATGTTTTCTCAGGAGAAGGAACGACAGACACCCAAATTGTGCAGGACGCTTTTGGTACCTCCGTGCTGAATGAAAAATATCCCGGATTCCACCTCACTGACGATTCGTCGGCCAATGCTACGACGATAAACGGCGATGGCAGCACGGTTCTGAAGCTGTATTATGATCGCAACACAGCAGATGTCTCCTATGCCTACAACTACACGCCGAAAAATGCGCCGGAGCTGCCAGTAAAAACAATCATTCGTTTTGGAACAACCGTGACGGTGGCCGAAGCACCCTCTCTCGCTGGATATGATTTCAGCGGATGGGTTTCCGATCAGGCAGATCTGTCAGGCGGGACATTTTCCATGCCGGACAATGTTGTTGTGATTACAGGAGATTGGACACCGCTTTCGGAGCCTTACCAGGTCGAGTATTACCTGCAGGAACTGGATGGCTCCTGTACGCTGACGGATACAGAGAACTGCACCGGCCTGACAGATACCCAGGCTCTCGCACCGGCGAAAGGCTATACAGGATTTTCTGAAACGCAGGCATCCAAGGAGGCTGAGGCAAATACTACAGTCAACGGCGGTGGCAGCACGGTTCTAAAGCTCTACTTCGACCGCAATACTTACACGGTCAGCTATGCCTACCAGGGGGACACCGACACGATTCCGCCGGAGCTGCCTGCAGAGGCAACTTACCGGTACGGCGAGATGGTGACGGTCAACTCTGCGGAACCGTCGCTGCAAGGCTACGATTTTGGCGGATGGAAAACACAGGATTCTGAGATTACCGACGGCACCTTCACTATGCCTGCAAAAGACGTGGCAATCACCGGAGCATGGTATCCGAAGGATGGAACTTTGTTTCAGATCATGTATTACCAGCAAAACCTGGTCGATGACGATTTTACGCTGGTTGATACTGTCGATGGGAAAGGCATTACCGGCTCTGTGATCCCCAGCATTCACCGGGAGTATGAAGGCTTCATCGAAACGTCGGAATCCGTGCTGGCCGAGGAAACCAAGATCGCAAGCAATGGAAGCACGGTGGTTAAGCTGTATTTCGACCGCAATACTTACACGGTCAGCTATGCCTACCAGGGGGAAACCGACACAACTCCTCCGGAGCTGCCCGCTGCGGCAACTTACCGGTACGGCGAGACGGTGACAGTCAGCTCTGCGGAACCATCGCTGCAAGGCTACGATTTCGGCGGCTGGGGGATGCAGGATGCTGAGATTATTGCTGGTGCCTTTGCGCTGCCCGCAAAAGATGTAACGCTCACCGGGACATGGTATCCGAGGAATGGAATCCCGTTTCAGATCATGTATTACCAGCAAAACCTGAACGATGACGATTTTACGCTGGTTGATACTGTCGATGGGGAAGGCGTTACGGGGTCTGTAATCCCCAACATTCATCGGGAGTATGAGGGCTTCCTTGAAACGCCGGAGTCTTTATCAGCCGAAAAAGTCAAGGTTGCCAGCAATGGAAGCACGGTGGTTCAGCTGTATTTTGATCGTGGTCGCTACACGGTTTCCTACGAATACAGCGGTGGCGATGCAGTTCCGGCAGATGCTCCGGCATTCCCGGCAACGCAGACCTGTAAATACGGCCAGACTGTTACACTGCCGGTTACACCGACGACAAAGGAAATCGGAAAGGTGTTTTCCGGCTGGACGGTGAACGGGACGGCTGTTTCTGAGGCTGCATTCCTGATGCCTGGGACTGATGCCATTGTCACCGGGGTCTGGAAGATTTTACAGACCGGCGGTGGCATAAGTGAGGTGAAAAAATCAATAATCCCGGTTAGCTTTGTTAGCGATGGAAGCACCGTCGGTACCAAAAGCGTAGAATCCGGTGCAACGTTATCCGAGCCGACAACTCCGACTAAGACGGGTTATACATTTGACGGGTGGTACGCAGATAGCAATTGCACAGAGCCATGGGACTTTGAAACCGGCACAGTAACTGTATCCATGGTGCTTTATGCGAAATGGGTACCCGGACAGTACATGGTTCGTTTTCATTGCAGCGGCGGCAGCGCTGTCCCAACGCAAACGTTAGCCTATGGCGGACTTGTGGCGCAGCCTACGGCTCCGGCAAGAACCGGCTATACGTTTACCGGCTGGTATGCTGACAGCGCTTTGAGCAAAGCGTGGAGCTTTGCCACGGACACAATCCAAGATGATATGACGCTTTACGCAAAGTGGGAGCCTGTAACGTGTACCGTGAGTTTCTACGTCAACGGCGGCAGTGATGTCCCAACGCAGACGGTAACCTATGGCGAGCTTGCAGCACGGCCTATGCCCCCGACCAGGACAGGCTATACATTTGCTGAATGGTATGCTGATAGCTCCTTGAGCAAAGCGTGGAGCTTCTCAGAGGATACCGTCTTGACCAACACGACGCTCTATGCAAAGTGGGTGGCAGCAGCGCTGTCAGTCAGTTCTGAAAGTGGCGACAGCAACTCCGGGGATTCCACATCTTCAGACAATCTCACCGTCACCTTTGACAGTGCCGGCGGCAGCACCATTTCCGCCCAGCTCGTCCGGTATGGCCAGTTGCTGGAAAAGCCTCCTGTGAATCCCGAGAAGGCCGGCTATACCTTTGCCGGTTGGTACACCGATCCGGATTACACGCATGCCTGGAGCTTCCCTGCGACGGTTTCCCAAAACACAATGCTCTACGCAAAGTGGATTGAGGCAGAAAAGCCGGCTGCGGCGGCGTTGCCCGTTGAGGAACAAGCCACAGATGCCGCTGAAGCTCCCCTGCAGGACTCCTTCCGAATCAATGGCCGGATGATCCTGGCCGCTGCGGCCGCACTGTGCCTGTTGTCGTTTTTCACGCTGCTGGCAATCTGGAGCAAGCGAGTCAAATTCTATTGCATGGATGGCGACGGCGCGTACAGAACCCTTTGCCATGGGGTTATTCGGCGCGGATCAATCGACATTACCTCGGCATACCAGGCGGCCAACGAGGGCACCGTCATGGTCAGAATCAGCAGGTTCTATGCCCTTGTTCATTTAAAAGGACAGATCTCGATCCGCCTGAAGGGGCACACGCTCCTAACGGATCAGCTGAGCCTGAACAACAAGTATGTGATTGGGGAAACCTGATCCGATTGAGCAAGAGAACACAATACAACAGCCAGGGAGCCGGACATGATCCGGCTCCCTGGCTTTACCACAAGATGGAGGGCGCAGTCTGCTGGAACAGGCCGCGCTCAATTTGATGAGAGGAAAGACGCCTAATGAAAAAGTTTCGTTCCTTTAAGCTCCCGAATCCGTTCACGCGATCCGCAAAGCAATAGAAGTACTGGGTGTGTCAGGTGCAATGGAACTATTCTTCTATCGACTTCAAATCGAGTGCCCCGCAGCAGTATTTATATTTCTTGCCGCTGCCGCAAGGACAGGAGGCCAATCTTCTGATTTTCAAATCGGCTGCAACTGGCTTTATGGGGCGTAATTCGTGCAGGAGCTTTGTATATTGCTCAGCATCTTCTGTTTGCCGTTCTTTGGTACAGCGATGAATCAGCTGCTCCAGCAAATGAAGGCGTATGTATTCCCCTTCCCGAAGGGACGGCTGCATGACACCCTGCTTCAGTATCTCAATTGCGTGCTTTCGTTGTTTTGAGCTGCCCTGTGATTCAAACACACTTGCCCACCGTTCATATGCATCACCTTTATCAGGCGTTGCAGATAAGGCCATGCTGTAGTGCTGGTCAAAGGCATCCAGATTATCCGGATCGTACAGAAGGTTCGCCATCTTAATGTGGATCTCTGAAGTCATTTCCTTGTCACGATGAACGAACACCAGCAATTGACTGTAAATAGATACCAGTGGTTCAATCGCAGATTCCCGATATGCCCCGGATTGGGTTGTGTCCTCCCATGAAAAAATTAGAGCGTCGGATGAACCGTGGAAGATCTTGGACGACCAGCGATGCGCTGCATTCAGCTCCGAAAAAGTCGGTTCATCAACGGAATCATAAAGTTCTCGCATAGCGCTGCACCCCTCGGCAAACAGGTGCAGCGCCGTTTTATTTTCGTCCTTATTCAACGCCATACGCCCGGCGGTTAATTTCTTGGAAATTTCCTTTACAAGCAGAGACTTTGGTTTTGTCTGTTCCATAGTATACCTCAAAGATAAATATGAATTGCTTATATTCACCAAGGGAAGGACATTTAACATGAAAGAAAAAGTTTTTAGACTGCCGAATGCAATCATTCAAAACTCCGACAACCTTCATCCCAGCACCATAAGTGTTGCTCAGGTGTTTTATGCCAATATGGGGAAGCATCGCAAATTCACAAATTGTCTTGCAAATATTGCAGCCATGTCATTCAAATGTGTTGACACCGTGCGTCAGGCGGTTGAAGAACTGGTTAAGGCCGGGTATATAAAAAAGGTTTATAATTTCATTTACTCGGACGCACTTGGAAAAAATATTTATGCCAGAACTACATATTGCATCCTCAAGCCGGTTGAAGAGGACTATACGTTTGTTCCCTACGCATGGCTTAAGCAAGATCTTACGCCCTGCACCATGCAGGTTTTATTAACCTGCAGAATGTTTATGATCAAGAGCAAAACGCGTTCGTATCCTTCTCTTCGCAAGATTTCCGCACTCATCAGGGTTTCTAAATCAACGGTCTGCAATGCACTTGCGTGCATTGCAGAGCTGGGTATTCTCTTGATCGAACCTTGTCAAAAGGAAAACAAGGCATATTCCAGCAATTCTTATCACATGATTCATCACATCAGTGACATGAACGTCAGACCGTTGATCGTGCAGTGCATTACCCAAACCGTTCAAAAAGCATTAACCAATAGGCAAGAAAGGTTCGGGTCTTACATGCTTTCATTCTAGCAAATGCGTCTTTAACTTTCAAGATAGCTGTGTGGTCTTGTTTTTCGTAGACTAGAAACAGACTAAGATAACGTAGATATTACAAGAGAGAGAAGAAATATAGGGACGGCAAAAAAAGATGGCTCGCTATCCATCAAACGAAGACAGTCCGCACTTTCGCCCGTTACCATAGCTTCTACTGGGCTTCAACGTCAGTTTTCTCCAACTTTGGCGGTACCATAGGATCTTTCGATAGTCGCAAAAGCTTTACGCAATTCAAGAAATCGTTTAGTCTTGCCCTATGCGCTCGGTGGAAAAGCAGAAAAATCACCATTCCTTCGATAGAAGCTCCATTTCAACAGCTAGGTACCTTTGTCTCCAATACATTTGGCATACTTCTCGCACTAGCGTAGGCTGACTATATGGCGCACCGTACAAATTGCAGTTGCTGCAAGTGCTACACATGAGCGAAGAGAATATAAGGAACTCTAATTTTGTATAACCATATTATTCCAAATTTGTCATCCATAAATTGGTTAATTTTAATATTGACATAATACCTGGTTAGCATAGAATAAGTTATACAGAAAGAGGGTGAGACCAATGGTTTTTAGTGGTTCTGTTCTGTTTCTGACGGAAGAATAATTTTACGAACGAATGTAGGAAAGGAAACGAAACGATGAAACACATAAAAGTATGGATGTCAGCCTTTTTTGCTCTTGCTTTAACGCTCACCTTTATTCCTACTTCGGCCTTCGCCGCCGATGTTTCTGCCGCCGAAAAGGCGCAAGAGAGCGCAGGACTTTTAAGCGATCCAGATTTCATGGCTGACGCCACGGTCTCTACACGTCACAACGCTGACGGTACGTATGAATTTGATCTTGTTCGAACAAGCCAGCAGTCAGCATCAGCTGCTCGTGTAGCAGAGGTGGGGGAAAGCAATTTGTTCCAGGAATCTGTGAAAATCATCGCACCCGATCAAGAGGCAGCAGACGCTATCGAAGCAGGTCTCCAAAGCGCCATAGTGCAGGCTGTTGGTAGTGGCACAGTGGATTCATCTCCAACATGGTTTTTGGGTAGTTCTTTGTGTCTGCAATTGGTGGTCACGTATTCAAGCCATTCGGGGCAAATAAACGGACAAGGTGTAGTGCAAACGTTTTATAGAATTAATTCAGTAAAGGCAACAGCCTCGGTGAATAGCGGCACCACGATCAATAGTCGTAATTTAACATTGGGAAGCATGGGTATGACTGAAACCGGAGCTGTTAACACTTATTCCCATACTTTCGATATTACTTCGCAGTCCAATCCGTATACTTCTACTGCTTTGGCATCGCAACCATATATCAGCGGTCTATTGACTGGATCTTTGGGTGCTACATTTGAATGCTCAGCAGCCAGATCGTCAGGTTCCGCTTCGACGTATAGTGTAACTTGCGATGTTTTTGTGAATTAGACGCTAACAGATGCGCAAGAGAGCATACAAAATGTGCTCTCTTGCGCTGTAATATAATTGGACTTTACCAAAATAGAATGATAAACTGAGTATTAGGAGATGATGTGTATGTGGACACCAAAGAACGCCAAAAGACGTTTCGTGCTTACTGCGCTCCTTATGCTGCTTCTCTGCTTTGCCCTATACGGTATTGGGCAGCTTGCTGAAAGCATGGCTAAAGTCTTTATTATGGAGCCAAAACAATTGCTGCGCCTTTATCTCATGCCGCTGTTTTGGCTTTTCTTTTCTTGGATCATCCTGCAATGCTTGAGCGTATTTGGAATTGTTAGACCTCTCAGGACACGATTCAACAAAATTCTTCGCCTGCTTGTTGTGGGAGCCGTGGTATTGTACGCAATCTTTATGCTTCCCTACTTTGTTTTTTTGATGAAGAGTTTTTTCCTCACTCTGCTATCCAGACAAAATCATGCCGCGTATCAAGGGGCATACAAACCCCTGGTTCCGACATTATTTGTTACAGTGATGAGAACAATCTATCAACATCCCACGCTGTTTTCTATTCCCGGAGTCGTTTTTTGGTTTAGCAAAACAGAGAAAAGAAGACAGGGGATTAGCTCGTGATAAAAGATTATTCATAGTTATAAAACTATATAATAATATAGTTCAAGTATGTAAAAATGTCAGGTAATAATGCAAGCGGGGTATATCAGTGCACTACTGATATACCCCACTCGCATTATTTATCGTGCTTCAATATAGTGACCAGTTCTCCTGGACATATTGAAATAGAGTAAGCGTAAAGCGAACCAGCGGATTAAAAACACGCAGAAGATGTGAGATAATGTTCTCGAGAAGTCTAAAGATTTCTCGAGAATTCACATTTTCGGGGGTGTCTGAGTTGGGCGCANAGGAATTAAAGCATCAGGTAAAGCTGGAACAGTGGAAGGAGCAAATCACTGCCTGCCGCAGCAGCGGGATGAGTGTCAGGAGGTGGTGCATAGAAAATCAAGTAAACCAGAAGAGCTATTATCGTTGGGAAAAAGAAATCCTGGCTGCGGCAACGAATGAACTTGTTCCTATGCACAGCCAGACTCCATCACTGTCGGCTACGACCTTTGCAGAAGTACCGGCACTGCCTGCACAACCATTTAAACAAGCGGAAATAGTTGCCAGCATTCGCGTTGGAAAAGCCAAAGTGGATCTCTATTCCGGAGCAGATGCCAGCGTGGTGAAGGCCCTTTGCCAAGCGCTGAAATCATGCTGAATGACTTCACTGGAGCCGACCGAGTTTACATTGCCTGCGGGTATACAGATCTGCGCAAAGGGATTGACGGGCTTGCCAGCATGGTGCAGCAGCAATTTCAGCTCGACCCATTCACCAATACGCTATTTCTGTTTTGCGGGCGGAGGCGAGACCGCATCAAGGGCCTCTATTGGGAGAGGGATGGCTTCATTCTTCTCTACAAACGGCTGGAACAAGGCACGTACCAGTGGCCACGCAGTGAAAGTGAAGTCCGAACCCTGACGCCGCAGCAATACCGATGGCTTATGGAAGGGCTCCAAATTGAGCAGGCAAGGGCGCACCGTCCCGTGGCCGGATTGAGTATGATATAACGTCGGTAAACGCTTGAAAACGCTGGTTTTGCAGCGAATTTTGTGCTATCATTTAACCATGGAAATAACAGAGAAAAAAGGTACAAGTAACGCCGAAATGGTCTCCAGCTCAGTCTGCTTTTTAATGAGCCCGAATTGCAGCTTTCTACCGAAAGCACGGAGGCTGCCCCTGTTGCCGGGTATACTCGAAAGAAACGTACCGGCGCTGTGGAGGAAATTCTGCCGGAGAATGTGCCGGTGGAGGTTGTAGAGCACCGTCTGCCGGAACGCGAATTGGAGTGCCCGGAATGCGGCACGTTTATGACCGAGATTGGGAAGGATGTCCACCGTACTCTGGTGATGATTCCGGCGCAGGTATCCATCCGGGAGGACTGGTATTTCACGTATGCCTGCCAGAAATGCAAGCAGGAAGGCATGGAAACGCCGATTCTGAAAGCAGAAAAGGAACCACCCGTGATTCCCGGCAGCTACGCCTCTGCGGAGGCCATTGCCCATATTGCGGTACAAAAATATGTGATGGGGTCTCCGCTGTACCGGCAGGAGCAGGAATGGAACCGCGCCGGCGTCATGCTCAGCAGGCCCACCATGTCCAACTGGCTTATCTGGGCTTCGGAGCATTGGCTGACGCCGATCTATGAAGTCCTGCGCCAACAGCTTGTGCAGCGGCAGGTGCTTCACGCCGACGAGACCACCTTACAGGTACTCCGCGAGGAGGGGAAAAAGGCACAGTCCAAGAGCTATACAAGGTGAATTGCCGCATAGCGGCAAGAGAAGGTCCCCTGGGGGATGTGGCTGTACCGAACCGGCGGCGATGCCGAGCACCCCATTGTCCTGCACCAGTACAAGCCGGACAGAAAGGCCACGAATGCAGAGACTTTTCTGACGGGCTTTTCAGGCTGGCTGCACGCGGACGGGTACCAGGGCTACCACAAACTGCCTGAAAACATCCGGGTGGTTGGCTGCTGGGCCCATGCACGGCGAAAATTTGATGAAGCCGTGAACGCTCTGCCAAAGCCGGAACAGGCTGGCTCCGCCGCCCTTGAGGGGCAGCAGTATTGTACGAAGCTGTTTGCCTTGGAGAAAGAGCTTGCAAAGCTTACGCCCGAAGAACGATATGAACAGCGGCTGAAGCAGGAAAAGCCTGTTTTAGACGCCTTGTTGGCATGGTCTCAGACAAAAAATGCACCGCCAAAATCTGCTCTTGGAAAAGCACTGCACTATTTGCAGGAACAGTGGCCGTATCTGATTCGCTATTTGGAGGATGGACGGCTGGAGCTGAGCAACAACCGCGCAGAGCGGAGTATTAAGCCCTTCGTGATGGGCAGGAAAAACTTTCTGTTTGCGAATACACCCAGCGGCGCGCAAGGAAGTGCTGTCATCTACAGTATCATTGAAACCGCAAAGGAAAACGGGTTGGACCCTTTTCGGTATTTGACCCATATTCTGAGCACCGCACCGGCGCTGGCTCTGTCCGATCCTGACTGGGCGGAAACGCTGACACCGGAATTTGCTCCGGCATCCTGCCGTAGCTTACAGCCCAGAGCACAATCCTAATCCCCCTGGGGCCTGCCATTGGCAGGCCCCTTTTCTATAGCTGTTTTACGCTTACATTACGCCTCTGAGAATCGCCGCTCAGAGGCTTTTCATTTCTCCACGTATTCCATCATATCACCTGGCTGGCAGTCAAGCGCAGCGCACAGAGCGCCAATAGAATCTGTCGTGACATTTCGTCCCTCACGCAATTTCTGGAGCGTTGTTTCGGTTACGATATGTTCTTTTCTGATCTTGTACGTTGTTAAACCCTTTTCACGCATCAGGGCAAACAATTTTTCGTATCTCATCGGCATGGTTATCGCCTCCAGTGCCATTGTAGCACAATAATATGCTACTTTCAAGGTGCATATATTGCACATAATTACAGCCTCACCTTTGGTGAAACTGTTGCTTGAACATACTACTTATAGAGTGTATATTATAAGTATGAAGGAGGTGCCCAAAATGGAAAAACTCTATAAGTATCGTGGCACGATATCCAGCTTTAGCTATGACAGTAACGGATGCGGAACGGCAGACATTATTCTGGGAGATGTGTCTGATTGGGATAAGTCACCGATTCGGGTAACAGCCCACGGCGCACTTGCCAAGTACATCTACGAGATCGAAATGACCGATGCCGAGGAGAGGTACATCAGCTCCAATTGGTATTACGACAGTAACCTTTTCCTCTATCGCATCGAGGTTCCAAGCAGCAATGAGTACATTCCGGCGAAAGTCATCACGCAGGCCGACTTCCTCTCAAACGAACTTGCGGTCTTTGGCCAAAAAAGTTACATAGAGACGGATTCACCGGAACCAATGAACCACATTCAGAGTGCTGCATGGTACGAATATAAAATCAACCATTGACAATTACCCGTCCCGTAGGGTACGCGGTGCGATATGTTTAACACGGTTAAAATGACAGCGGCCGCCCTGCGGAGCATTATGGTTGAATCATTTGATTATGAGAAGTATAAGCAGGGCCGTAAGGACGCCCGAGAACTTTTCAAAATGAGTCCGGAACTGCGAGAAGAAAAGGTTGATGAGGTCAAGCAGCGCATTGAATCGGGTAATTTTCGGAGTACTCCTGATCCTTCTTACTGGATCGGTTGTCTCTGCGAAACAGATTTTACTTGGTAAAAAGTAATATGCCTTGCCTGACCTACCGGGCCTACGGGGAGAAAGGAGCGCGGTGTAATGACCATCCTTTTGTGTACGATCGGTGCGGCCACGATCACCACGTGGCTCTTTCGCCTGATCGATGCAATTGACCGATCATGCGAGACACATCGCGGAAGCTTCGGCCAAAAATCCGTCAAGTAAGTCCAAGTGTTAATATCAGCTTAGAGAGATACTTTCCCCAAATTTTAAATTTTACATATTTCTTGCAATTTCCCTATGTTGGCGGTAAAATGGCATCGTTGCGTTGGTAAATTACGGTTATCACGCTGGCAACGGCCCACATTTTAGAAGTGGACAATCCACCGAGAGGTGGAAACAGCGTTTTAACATATAGCCTGATAAAAGCAAAAGGCCCTTCCCTTTCGGAAAGAACCTCATGCTTCAGGCGGAACACGCACCTTGAAAACTCCAAGGCACCCTGATCTGATAATAGCTGTTAGCCCAGCTATTGTCTACAATTTATAACTGCATTCTTAAATGCACAGTAATTTGTATAGGAATTAGCTTTGGTTTATATCAGCGAAGAATACGGAACAGTTACCGGGCCGAACCGACGAGGTAGGCCAGCACTGGGAACCACCGCTGTGCGATGCGACATGGTTTCTTTTATCCGAATCACTGGGCCACGATCATTCAGCCGATAGAGAAGAGGTGATGCAACAGGCGCGAATGGGAGCCAGAGTAGGATACAAAGCTGCGGTGAAACGGTAACTGATAATGAGACTTCCTCACGGCCCCGCACAGACTTGACGGGGAGGCTGCATCGGTGTGCAGTCCTATGCGCTTTCGGGCGGTTCTTCGCTGTTTTTCACTTTTTGGAATAATGATGCGGGAGAAGGCACAAGAACTTCTTGTGCCTTGCCCCATGTCATTTTTGGAGGTGACACCCGGATTTGAACCGGGGAATCAGGGTTTTGCAGACCCTTGCCTTACCACTTGGCTATGTCACCGTTTGTTTCAATGCCCACACTTTCGTGTGGGCATTGAACGTGGAGCGGGCAACGAGGCTCGGACTCGCTACCTCCACCTTGGCAAGGTGGCGCTCTACCAGATGAGCTATGCCCGCAAATGGTGCCCAGAGCCGGAGTCGAACCAGCGACACGAGGATTTTCAGTCCTCTGCTCTACCAACTGAGCTATCTGGGCAAAATGGCGACCCGGAACGGACTCGAACCGTCGACCTCTAGCGTGACAGGCTAGCGTTCTAACCAACTGAACTACCGGGCCATTTTTGAGTAGGTGAAGTGGTGGGAACAACTGGACTCGAACCAGTGACCCCCTGCTTGTAAGGCAGGTGCTCTAACCAGCTGAGCTATGCTCCCCTGATTGCCGACAGTTTCAGACGGCAAAAGTTATTATACTGAAAGCAGCCCATTCTGTCAACAAGAAAATCAAAAATTTAAAATTATTTTGAAATTTCTCGCAGGGCTGCCACTTAGCGCCGCTTTGCCATCCCCTCCAGTATCCGCTCCAGATCCTCCCGGGTAAACTTCTGCACCCGATCGCAGAACCGGCAGGTCAGCTCCGCGCCGTCCTGCTCCTCCAAAATTTCCCGCAGCTCATCGGGACCCATGCTGATGAGGGCACGCTCCATCCGCTCCCGACTGCAGTAGCAGCGGTACTCCACCGGCGCAGTCTCCAGAATCTCCAGCTCGAAGTCCGACAGCGCCAGCCGCAGCAGCTCAGCCGGCCCGGCACATCTCTGCAGCAGCTCCGTCACGGTACCGGCGGCCATCAGGCTGCCCTCCACCTTGGCAATGACCTCCTCGCCCGCGCCGGGCAGCAGTTGAATCAGGTATCCGCCGGCGGACAGAACGCTCTGATCCCGATCCACCAGCACCCCCAGCCCACAGGCCGAGGGAATCTGCTCGGACTCCACGAAGTAGGCCGCCAGATCTTCGGCAATCTCGCCGCCCACCAGCCCCACGCTGCCCACGTAAGGCTCCTTCATCCGCAGGTCCCGGATGACGGTCAGCGTGCCGTCACAGCCCACCGCCGCGCCCACGTCCAGCTTCCCGTCTGCCCGCAGGGGCAGGTCCAGAGCCGGATTCTCCACCGTGCCGCGGACGTTTCCCTGATTGTCGGACACCGCCAAAACGGTACCCAGGGGACCGCCGCCCCGAATCTGCAGCGTCAGGCTGCTGCCGGAGTCCTTCAGCGCGTTGCCCAGAATGGATGCGGCGGCCAATGTTCGGCCCAGCGCCGCCGTAGCCACCGGCAGAGTGTGATGAATCTGCCTGGCGCGCTCCGTCAGGTTCCGGGTAGAGACCGCCGTGGCCTGCACCGTGCCGTCCCTGGAGATTGCCCGTACCAGCTGATCGTTCATGAAATCCGTCCTCTAGTTCAAATTTTTCCGGCAGCGGAAGATCAGGCGGTCCTCGTCCTCCCGGGGCGGCGTCATCCGCAGATCCCCGGTGACGGTAACCGGGCCAAAGCCCGCCGCCCCCAGCCACGAACGCAGCTCCTCCTCGCCATAGGCCCGCTCCCGATGCTCCTCGCACCAGCGTGCCCAGGTGCCGTCCTCTCTCAGGCGGAACAGATCCACCCAGTAGGTGCAGATCCTCGTCCGCTCCGAAAATCCCGTCCGCCACACACAGTATGCGTCGTCCGTCTCATCCAAATACATTTCCCCGTCCATCCGCCGCAGTTTGTGGAGGGAATTTACGTCAAAAATAAACTGCCCGCCGGGTTTGAGATACCGGAAGACCCGCCGGAATGTCTCCTGCACGTCCGCCGGCCGCGTCAGATAATTCAGCGCGTCCACCGTGGAGATCACGGCGTCCACCGGCTCCGTCAGGCGCAGACGCTGCATGGTCTGATGCAGAAAAAAGGGCGGCGGAACGTCCAGCGCGGCGGCCTTTGCCGCCGCCTGCGTCAGCATATCCTCGGACCCGTCGCAGGCGGTCACCCGGTAGCCCCGAAGTGCCAGCAGACAGGCGATGGTGCCGGTTCCGCAGCCCAGATCCAGAAGGCTGTGCACCGGAATTTCGCTTTTTCGGAACAACCGCTCCAGAAAATCCGCCCGACGGCGGTACTGCACATCCGTGGTCAGGGCGTCATAGGCGCCCGCGAGAGCCTCGTAGCTGCTCATTTTTTCTTGCAGCGCTCGAAAATTTTGGCGTAAGCGCCGGTGCCGTAGCTCAAAGAGCGGTTCACCCGGCTGATGGTGGCGGAGGACGCGCCGGTCTTCTCCAGAATATCGTTGTAAATCATGCCGTCGTCCAGCAAAGAGGCCACTTCAAAGCGCTGCTCCATGGCCCGCAGCTCCGACACCGTGCACAGATCCTGAAAGAAGTCATAGCACTCCTTCTCGTCCTTTAACAGAAGAATGGCCCTGTATAAATCATCGTTCTTCTTCTTCTTGCCGATTTTCACCATATCGCAAACATCCTTTCTATCGGATTGCCGAATTGCGTGGTTTTCCTATTATACAGCACTATTTTAGCATTGTACTGCGTGAAAGTAAAGAGGGCGTGCTGAAAATATTTGTCATGCTTTAAAGTGTGCCCGCCGCACCAACCTCTCTGCCGCCGCATAGCCTGTAATAATCGAGAAGCACAGACCGCACCGGGAAAGGAGCCGCACATGGAAGAGCAGCCGCAGGCACTGGAACTGGAGACTTTTTCCGCTCATCGGGAATGGACGCAGGACGGGCTCCCCGTTCTGACGGCAGAGTTGTCGCTCCCCCGCCCGGTGGATCGGAAGCACCGGACCGCAAAGCGGCTGGACCGGTTCTATCAGGTTCAGTGCCGGGCCTACCTGCGCTACTGCGAGCAATTTCTTTTCCCTTACGCGTCGCAGCTGTGCCATCAGGCACTGGAAAACTCCCAGACGCTCCCCGTGTGTACGGCGTCGCTGACCTATCGGGTCACACGGAATCAGGACGGCATTCTCAGCCTGTACACACAGACCCGGGAGGTCTGCGGAGCCGCGCCGTTTCTCCAGCGCCACGGGGACACCTGGAATCTGGCCACCGGCTTTCCCGTCCCCCTGTCCGTCTGCTTCCCCCGTCGGGCGCCGGTGAAAAAGCTGCTGTGCGCCGCAGCGGCGGAGGAGATCACCCGCCAGGAGTCGATGGGCATCTCCCGGTATCACGAGAACTGGCGTAAGGAGCTGCGCCGCAGCTTCAATGCCCAGAACTACTACCTGACCGGAGAGGGGCTGACCTTCTTCTGGCAGATGCACGCCATTGCCCCGGCCACGGAGGGCATCCCCGCCTTCACCCTTTCCTTCGGAGCCCAGGGCTGTCAGCTGCCAGATGTAAGCCGCCTGTGACAGCAGGAGAATAAGAAACGCCATGCGGTGCGGCCTCTCAAACCCTGGTCTGTGCTTAACGCACAGACCAGGGTTCTTCGGCAAACTAAAGCGCCCAGCCAGAGGCTGGGCGCTTTAGGCAGACTGGGGAGCGTGATGCCAGATGCATCCGCTCCTGTTTTATTTGGCCAGCAGGTTTCGAAACCGGTTCAGAAAGGTAATCATCTGCTCCCGGGTGCAGAAGCTTTGATACTGCTTGTTACCCGCGCTGTCTCCGAGGATGATTCCCTTGCTCTCGGCCCAGGTCCGGGCCTCTGCCGAATAATCGGAGGGCTCCTTCTTTGCCCGCCGCTCCAGCCAGCTCTCCATCATCGCGTCGAATTGCTCCTGTGTCATGGTCTCCTCCTCATATGCCGGGCGATAGGCTCCGACAACCAGTGCCGGCGCCCGGTTCCGGCGCATCACTGCGCCGCCGTTGGTATCGCTTTCTGTGCTGGTGTTGCCCTCAATGGTCACCAGCGCGCCGTCCTCACAAACCTGCTCTACAATGCCCACATGCTGAATCGCCTTGCCGGAAAAGCGGAAAAAAACCAAATCTCCCGGTCGGTAATCGCCGCTGGTAAGCAGCTTATTTTTTTTGGCATAGCTTGCCAGCGTACCGCAGGAGGCGGTTTTCCCGCCGCCATAAAACAGCTCCGGCTCTCCGGAACTCTGAAACAGCCACCATAAAAAGACGCAGCACCAGGGGTAGGATCCTCCCGATACTGCCCGTCCGTAATAGGAGGTGTTATATTTCACGCAGTTGCTGCCCGCCGGTTCTTCGGCGGTGCCGATTTCCCGCCGCGCCAGATCTAGAATGGCCTGCCGCGTCATCAGCTCTTTTCCTCGGTTTCCGTTACCAGATCCACGGCGCTCTGCACCGCTTCCACCGCCGTCTTAACGGACTGTGCGTCCACGCGGCCTTCCGTGATGATATAGGTCACCACTGAGGCCACCGCCGTCACAGCGCCGGCGATCGTCGAAACGGTGCCGCTGTCCACGCCGAAGACCATGGCAATACCGGTCACAACGCCTGCCGCCGCCAGCCAGAATTTCCGGCTGGACAGCTTGCGCAATAATTCTTTCATGAATGCTTCTCTCCTTTAACAATCGGTCTCTCGGCCGATCACTGTATCATATGTGATTCCGCCGCAGGTGTTCTCCGCCTTGCTTTTGCTGAAATAGGCGGCAAGCACTATGGCGGTGGCTCCCTGCAGCGCCCCGATCAGCGTGGTCAGGTACGGAAGCGCGCCGGTGTAGTTCTGCCGGATCGCAAGATTGCACAAGTACAGCACCAGATAAGACACCGACGAGTCGATGAGCAGGATCGCGCAGGCGATGAGCTTGGAGGCCGTCCATTTCCGTTTCATGCTAAATTCCTCCGTGTGTCAGGAGATAGGAGACAAACGCTCCCGCAAGCACCAGTAAAATCTTGTCCACCAGTCCCTCCCAGCGCCTGCCAGGCTTCTGCTCCAGCACATCCAGCTTCCCGTTGAGCTTTTCCACGCTCTCCCAGGTGCTCTTCTGTTTTGTCGCCAGCACCTCCACCGCCGTCGTCAGACGATTGAGCGTCTCCTCTCGTTGTTCCAGCCCCTCGATGCGCCGGGTGTTGCTTCCCACCCGCTGATCCAGCTCCGTCAGCTTGACCGTCACGTCCTGTTCCATTTCTGCGCCGCCCCTCTCGCTTAAATCGCCAACTGGAAGCTCTGCCAGGTGTGCTCCGCCGCCTCAACCGCCGCCCAGGTCTGATGTTGTTCCTCACATTCCGCCCAAAGCATGTACCGGAGATAAAATTCCGTCTCAAGGTGGCACGGAAGCAGATCCAGAATGATCTTCCGGATCCGGTCGTACTGGTCCGGTTCCCCCGCGGTGTCCGGGAAGATAACCCGAAGCCCTGCGGTGTTTGTCTCCTGTACCCGTGCCGGAATGCCGCAGCCGCTGATGGTGCGGTTGATGGCGTCCAGCGTCAGACTGTCCCCGTCGATTTGCAGCAGCGCCGCGATGGCCGCCC